>Ga0180432_10000016_pt1 | contig 247217 bp, 185 predicted proteins | sample SS_ome_10_FD_132414 | JGI IMG/M metagenome (GOLD analysis project Ga0180432, IMG submission 132414) | Hypersaline lake sediment archaeal communities from the Salton Sea, California, USA - SS_1_MS_2 metaG | ecosystem: Environmental > Aquatic > Non-marine Saline and Alkaline > Hypersaline >... | reverse complement strand
TTGGCATGCGCACCACGGGACGCGCGGCACGGGGCCTTTGTACCAGGGCAGATACAAGAGCTTCCCGATGCAGGACGATCGCCACTTCCTGATCGTCTGTCGATACGTGGAGCGCAATCCGCTCCGAGCAAACCTGGTCGAGCGTGCAGAGGCTTGGCCGTGGTCGAGCCTGTCGAGCCGTCGCGGGCCCGACCGTTGCGACTGGTTGCTCCCGATCGGCGATTGGCCCGTGACGGCGCCGCGAGACTGGCAGGGGTTCGTGAATCGACCGGAAACCGAGGAGGAACTGGAGGCCCTGCGTCAGAGCGTGGCCCGGGGCTCCCCCTACGGCCATGGCGATTGGCAGAAACGCACCGCCCTTTGCCTGGGATTGGAGTCAAGCTTGCGTGATCCCTGGCGTCCCAGGAAGCCCGTGAACCAGAAAAAGTAAGCCTGACCCCCTTTTCCCCCATTGCCGTTGGATAGGGATGGTCCGTGCTACAGGCTCGGTCCACCCCGAACGCCGAGGGCTTCGATCTTCTCTTGGATACTCAGGACATGAAGCACGCGGAGGCCAAAGTTCTCGCCCACCTTGACCGCTTGGCCGTGGCCGATCACTTCGTTGTTGATCATCAGATCGAGTTCGGCATCTGCGGCCTTGTCGAACTCGATGATCGAACCGGTCGCGAGCTTCATGATCTCCTTGACGCGCATCGCACGGTGCGCCAGGCGGACGATGACGGGCACCTCAATCTCGAGAATCCGCGTCAGATCCAGCTGGGTCTGAGGCATGGGCGCTGGCGGGGGCACCGGATCAACAGGTGGGGACGCAACGGGGGCTTCGGTTTCCGGGGCAAGACCTGCGCCAGCGTCGCTCGAAGCGGCCGTTCCCTCCCCCGTCGCCTCTGCCAGGGTGGCCTGCGCCTCGGCGAGGATGGCGTCGATCTCGACCTGGCTGCTCATGCGAACGGACCTCTAGCGCAGTGCATCACCCTTGCGGTGCAGTGCTACCCCTGTTATCGGCCTTGGGAATCGGCGACTTGAGGCACGTCACGCGAACCTTCGGGCAACCACGACGGCGTTGTGCCCGCCGAACCCGAAGGAATTGTTGACCACCACGTCCACCCTTGACTCCCTGGCGCGGAGCGGAACGTAGTCCAAGTCACACTCAGGATCTGGATTTTCGAGGTTCAGCGTCGGCGGGATGATCCCGTCCCGGATCGACAGGAGGCACGCCAGCATCTCGACCGCCCCACTGGCACCGAGCAGGTGACCGACCGAGCTCTTCGTCGCGGTGACCGGTATGCCGTCGGCCGCCGGCCCGAAGACGCGCCTGATGGCCCGGGTCTCGGCCACGTCGCCCAGTGTCGTTCCGGTCCCGTGGGCGCTGATCAGGTCGATCTGATCTGCGCTCACGCCCGCCATCTCGAGGGCCATCTCGACGGCCCGGGCGGCGACCTCTCCGTCTGGATGGGGCTGAACGATGTCGTAGCTGTCCGCACTGCAGCCGAAGCCGACGATCTCGCCGTAGATGCGAGCGCCTCGGCGCTTGGCGTGCGCCAGCTCCTCCAGGATCATCATGCCGGCCCCCTCGCCCATCACGAAGCCGTCGCGATCCCGGTCGAACGGGCGACTGGCGCGCTGCGGATCGTCGTTCCGCTGGGATAGGGCCTTCATGGCATTGAAGCCCGCCACCCCCAGCTGGGTCAGGACGCTTTCCGTCCCGCCCGCAAACGCGACGTCGACCTCGTTGCGGCGGATGCAGTAGACGGCGTCGGCGAGGGCGTTGTTGCTGCTCGCGCAAGCCGTCGCCACCGTCGTCACCGGGCCGCGTGCGTTGAAGTCCAGCGAGATCTGCCCGCTGGCGGCATTGAGCATCATCCGGGCGATGGTGAAGGCGGAGACACGGTTCACGCCCTTCTCCAACATCCGACGGTGCTGCTCCTCGATCGTGGCGACGCCGCCCATTCCCGTTCCCAACATGATCCCGATCCGGTACGGATCGGTCCTGTCGAAATCGACGCCGCTGTCCTCGGCTGCCATCTTCGCCGCCGCCACCGCGAACTGCGCGCAGCGATCAAGCCGTTTGATCCGTCGGCCGTCGATGTATCTTAAGGGATCAAACTCGGAGCACTCAGCCCCGAAGGTTACCGGGAAGCCCTGCTGCACCAGCGTATCAATCGTCCGGACGCCGCTCTCGCCGTCGACCAATCGCCGCCAGAACGTCTCTGTCGTATTGCCGAGGGGCGTCACCGCCCCCAAACCCGTGACCACGACGCGTCGGTCAGTCATTCCGCCGAAGCCGCCCTCTGACTACTTTTGCAGCTTGGCCGCGTGCTCAACGATATAGGCGATGGCCTGGCCTACGGTCTGTATCTTCTCTGCCTCCTCGTCCGGGATGCTCATCTCGAACTCGTCTTCCAGCTCCATCACCAGCTCGACAGTGTCCAGGCTATCGGCATTCAGGTCGTTGATGAACGACGTGTCCCGGCTGATCTCAGACTTATCGATGTTCATCTGATCGGCGATGATCGAGATGACCTTCTCTTCGATCTCTTGTTCAGTGAGCACGAGCTGCCTCCTTAGATCGACACCCACACGCCCTGAGCCCCCCAATGGCGAGCGGTACTATACTCGCCAGGCCCCCGGTCGTGCAAGCCTCCTTGTCCTACTTGCAGGGCCACTATACCGACCCCCGTTACGCCGCGCCAATCCCATCTCCCACCCCGTTTCCGAGGAACCGCCCGGACCCACCCGACATCTTCGGAACGCCCTCCAACCGTCCCTGACCCCCCTGCCACGCGCCGCCGCGCGCAGCGTTCCGGGCACTACATGCTCAGCCCCCCATCGATAACCAACACCTGTCCCGTGATGTACTTGGCCTGCTCGCTGGCCAGGAACGCCACGCCGGCAGCGACGTCCTCCGGCTCACCGAACCGTTGCAGCGGAATCATCGGTTTGAGAGATTCCTTCAGCTCCTCGGGCAAGACGTGCGTCATCTCCGTGTCGATGAATCCGGGCGCCACGGCGTTGATGGTAATCCCTCGCTTGCCCAGCTCCTTCGCCAGCGACTTGGTCAGGCCAATCACGCCCGCCTTGCTGGCCGCATAGTTGGCCTGGCCCGCGTTCCCGTTGATGCCGCTCACGCTGGCGATGTTGATGATCCGCCCTCGCCGCGCCCGCAGCATGAACTTGCCGACCAGTCGACACGTCAGAAAGACCGACCGCAGATTCGTCTCGATGACGCGGTCGAACTGCTCATCCTTCATCGCGATCAGCAGCGTATCGTCCGTGATGCCTGCGTTGTTGACCAGGATGTCGATCCTGCCGTGTTTTGACTCGACCTTTCCGAGCAACGACTCGATGGCCTGACGATCGGTGACGTCGAGTTTCGTGGGGATGACCTCCCCGTCGAGCGAGCAGGCTTCGGCGGCGACCTTCTCGAGCTGATCCTCACTCCGGGCGCAGCCGTAGATCGTCGCCCCGAGCCGAGCCAACTCGAGGCAAATGGCCCGGCCGATCCCGCGGCTCGCGCCCGTCACGATCCCGACCTGTCCGGCAAGACTCATGATTGGTCCCTTGCCCATCCAGCACCGCTTGGCGGCTCGCTCGCTTCCGGCCCCGCCGATCTACAGCTTCTCGATGTCGCCCGGCGCGTCTACCACCGAGACTTTGACCGAGCGGTCTACCCGCCGGATGATCGATCGTTGTGACGATCCCGGTCCGATCGCCAGCATCCGCCCACACCCGTCGGCAACCAGACGCTCGATCGATCTGGCCCACTCCACTGGCCGGATCACCTGTTCCCGGAGCAACGACCGCGTCTCCGCTGGCGAATCATGATAACGAGCCGTCACGTTGCTGGCCACGGGAATTTGCGGATGATGCAACTCGATTTCGCCAAGCAGCTCTCCCAGCGCTTCAGCCGCCGGCGCCATCAGGGGCGAATGGAACGCACCGGCCACGTCCAGCCGATTGACGCGCGCCGAAGCCGATTCCGCCAGCTCGCATGCCCGATCCAACGCCGCCCGCTCACCGGAGACCACGATCAGATCGCCCGCGAGGTAGTTGGCGGCCACCAGCACCTCGTCCTGACGCGCCTCGGCCACGATCTGCTCTACCTTCGCCCGGTCGAGCCCGATCAGCGTGGCCATGCCGCTCGGCTTGGCCTCCGAGGCCGATTGCATCAACCGCCCGCGCTGCTGCACCGCGCGGAGCCCATCGGCCAAGGAAATGGCGCCGGCTGCATAGAGCGCCATGTATTCGCCCACGCTCAATCCGGCGGCCGCCGAGGGCTGGGCGACGTCCGACCGGGCCGCCCGCAGCGCTTCCCAGATCGCCACGCTGGCCGCGAAGATCGCCGGCTGCTGGATGTCCGTCGCGGAGAGGCGATCCGTCGGCCCGTCGAAGCACAGTCCGCGGAGATCGAACCCCAGAACGTCGTTGGCCTGCTCGAACACTGCATCGGCGGGTGCATGGGCTTCGGCCACCGCCCGACCCATGCCCACGACCTGGGCGCCCTGGCCGGGAAAGATGAGAGCTAGCTTGTCCATGTCCGCCGGGTCCACCTCTCCGCCGAGCGCCGGGCTTCGTCAGGCCCCGCGCGGCCCTAACCCCGTCGCTGGCACGTCCACCCACTGACCGCGGCGGGCAGACGCCACCCCCCCGCAGGGGATGACCCACACCGGCGCCTACGTCATTGGCGATGCTCCGCTGGACCGAGCGATGCCGTCGGCAATCGTGGCGTTGAGATCCTGACGAACGTAGCGGGCCGCTACCCGAACCGCATTCCGGATCGCCCGATGGTCGCTCGACCCGTGGCAGATGATGCACACGCCGTTGACGCCTAGCAGCGGTGCTCCCCCATGTTCGCTGTAGTCGTGCCGCGCCCAGATCCGCTCGACGACGGGCCGGAACTTCTCCACCAGCTCTGGAGCATCCTCCGCCAGCTCCCTGCCGATCGTCTTGAGCAATCCCTCCGCCAGCCCCTCAACCATCTTGAGCACCACGTTGCCCACGAAACCGTCCGAGACGATCACGTCAACCGCGCCTCGGAACAGGTCTCGCCCCTCCACGTTGCCCACGAAGTTCACCTGCGGATCGGCCTTGAGAAGGTCGGCCGCCGCCTTGACCAACTCCGTGCCCTTGATGTCCTCCTCGCCGATGCTGAGGATCCCGACGCGGGGGTTCTCCGTGCCGAGAATCTCCCGGCTGTAGACGCTCGCCATGATCCCGTACTGGTACAGGTGCTCCGTCCGCGGAGCGATGTTCGCGCCCACGTCGCAGAGCACCAGCGGACCGTAAAAACTCGGGATCACCACCGCAATGCCTGCCCGGCGGACGCCGGGCAGCTTCTTCATCTTCAGCTGGCACGCCCCCGCACAGGCCCCGGTGTTGCCCGCCGAAATGCATGCCTGGATCTTGCCTGCCGCCGCCAGCTTGGCCATCCGGACCAGGGACGAGTCCTTCTTCCGCCGCACCCCATCGATGGGGGACTCGTCCATCTCGATGACCTCGCTCGTGTGGACGACCTCGAGGCGATCCTGCCACCCGTCGTACTTCTCGAGTTCGGCGCGAACGGCGTCCTGCCGACCGACCAGAACGAGCTCGGCCCCCTGCGCCAGCTCGAGGCCCTCGATCGCACCGCGCACGATCTCTGCGGGTGCGTGGTCGCCCCCCATCGCATCCACGGCGATCCGCATCGCTGCTAGGACTCCTTTTCCTTCCGAGGCAGCAGCACCTTGGGATTCACGTAGCCGCAGTTCCCGCAGGCCGCATGAGGCAGCCGGGGCATCGTACACTTCGGACACACCGCCCGGGAGCGGCTGCGGAGGGCATGATGCGAACGACGCGTCCGTTTGCGACACTTACTCGTCTTCTTCGTCGGGACCATTCCCGTCACCTACCACAAGCCAACACAAAACAAGGAGATTCTCGCCGAAACCTGCAGGCCCCAAGCTCGACGCCCAAGACCCGCTGCGGCCCTCTTCCCCCCTACCCGCTCGTCTGCCGAGCCCGAAACACCTAGTCTAGGCGGGCCCTTGCCGTCCTGTCAACAGCAAATGGGCTGGCCGAAGCATCAAACCGGGCAACGAAGATCAGCGGAACCCTCGGGAAGGTGGTGACCTCCCGGCACCCAATGAGCCACAGATCGAGTACACTGACACCCGGAGCCGCTGGTCTTCACCTACAAAGGAACAGGCACGATGAAACGCAACACGGTCAACTTCATCATCGATCTGATTTCCCTCGTCGTCATGTGGGGTCTTGTGACGACCGGGCTGCTTGTCAAGTACGTCATGCCGCCCGGCACGGGACATTGGCTGACGCTGTATGGCATGAACCGTCACGACTGGGGCACCGTACACTTCTGGCTCGCGGTGACGCTGTGCGCCCTGGCGCTCGTCCACGTCTGGCTGCATTGGCAGTGGGTGTGCGCCACGGTCAGCCGTTTCTTCGGCGGCTCGGACCCAGACGGTCGCAGACGGTCGCGAGCCTGGCGTACTGTCTGGGGGATCGGGCTGATCCTACTGCTCACCGGCGGGACAGCCGGCCTGCTGACCGCCGCCAACGACCGAGTCGTTCAGATCGAGCCATCGCGCAACGACGAGCACGGCGGCGGGCAGGGCCGCGGGCGAGGGTGGCGGGCACGCTCCGGCGATGTCGAGGATTTGGGCGTGTCGCGCCGGCAGTTGCGCCAGGCGTCCGACCGGGAGGTCCACCATTCGGTGGGAAACGGCGACGCCTCCCACACGGACGCTCCGGCAACCAAGCGAAGGCGCTCACGGATGCGGGCGCGAGGGACCGACTCAAGGAGAATCGATTGACCGACCTGCTCTATCGCCCGGACATGGATGACGTCCGCGAGCGGCTAACGACGTGGTGGCGCGGGGGTGACATCGGCCGGCCCGCGATGCAGATCACGGCCCCGCGCCGCGAGCCGCTCGCGTTCGAGGGTCTTGCGGCCATGCCCGAGCCCGAGGGCTGGGTGACACACTACTCCACGAGCGATTTCGATTACCGGGTTAACTCCCAAGCGCGGCACTTCCTCGGCCACCATTCCCTCGCCGAGCACGTGCCGGCCACCTCGCCAGACCTGGCCCCGAACTGCCTGGCCTTGTACCTGGGCTGCCAAGGCGTGGAGATGCCGGACACCGTCTGGTGCGAGCCGTGCTTCGAGCGACCTGAGGACGCCACCTTCCGATACGATCCGGACAACTTCTACTGGGACTTCACGCTCCGCCTGGCAGGCGAGCTGCTTCGTCTCGGCCAGGGGAAGTTCCTCGTCGCCTTCCCCGATTTGATCGAGGGCCTCGACACGCTGGCGGCCATGTACGGCACGGAACGACTGCTGCCCGACCTGATCGACCGACCCGATTGGGTCCACGCATGCCTCCGGCAGATCACGGACCGCTACTTCCACTACTACGACGTCCTTTACGACCTCATCCGCGACGAGGTGGGCGGTTCGACGTTCTGGGCCTGGGCACCGGGACGGATGGTCAAGCTTCAGTGCGACCTCTCGGCGATGATCTCGCCCGAGATGTTCAGCGAGTTCATGGTGCCCGTGCTCTGCGAGATGACCGAACGCATTTCCTACAGCATGTACCACTGGGACGGCCCCGGCGCGATCAAGCACCTCGACCACCTCCTGACCATCCCGAAGTTGGACATGGTTCAGTGGACGCCCGGCGCCGGTGCCGAATCGCACGACCACCCGCGATGGTGGCCGCTCTACCACCGAATCGTCGACGCCGGCAAGAAGGTCTACTGTGGCACCTGTGCCGATCTGGACAGCCTGCGGGCCATGAAAAAGGAGTTCGGCCCGGGCCTCAAGCAGTTCCTGATCGACATGCAGGCCGACTCGCCCGAGCACGCCCAGGAAATCCTCGACCTTGCCGCCGTCTGAGTGGCGGCCGGCGCATGGCCCCCACCGGGTCCATCTGCTACGCTGTCGCGGATGGCCCGGAAGTTCCAGCTCAAGGCCCGGCGGGCGACAGACGACCTGGACTTCGCCGGCGACCTGAACGAAGAGCAACTGGCTGTGGTGACGGCCCCCGGCGGACCGATGCTGGTCGTGGCCGGGGCGGGCACGGGCAAGACCCGCGCACTGACCTACCGGTTGGCCTGGCTGGTCCACACCGGCGTCGACGCGTCCCGGATCTTGCTGGTGACGTTCACCAATCGGGCGGCCCGGGAGATGCTCCACCGCGTCGGGCTGCTCATCAAGCAGGACACCCGCGACATCTGGGGCGGAACCTTCCATCACATCGCTAACCGCGTCCTTCGTCAGCACGGCAATCTGTTGGGCATCAATCCGGACTTCACCATCCTCGACCGCGAGGACGCCCGGGATCTGATGGGCACGTGCGTCACCGACGCCGGCATCGCCACGAAGGAACGACGGTTCCCCCGCAAGCGGCTGCTGGTCTCGATGTCGAGCTTCGTCCAGAACACGCTCGAGCCGCTCGACCGGGTGCTGGCCAAGCGGTACCCGATGTTCCAGGACGACGTCGACGACATCGCCAAGGTCCTGGACCTGTACGGCGCCCGCAAACGGGCCCAGCAACTGATGGACTACGACGATTTGCTCAGCGGGTGGCAGCTGCTGTTGACCGAGCACGACCCCGTCCGCGACCTGTTGGCCAATCAGTTCCAGCATATTCTCGTCGACGAGTACCAGGACACGAACGCCATCCAGGGCCAGATCGTCGACCAGCTTGCCGGCAAGCACCGCAACGTCTGCGTGGTGGGCGACGACTCTCAAAGCATCTACAGCTTCCGCGGCGCGAGCTTCGAGAACATCATCCGGTTCAAGGAACGCTACGCCGACGCCCGCGAGTTCCGTCTGGAGACGAACTACCGCTCGACGCCGGAGATCCTCGCCCTGGCCAACGCCAGCATCGCCCGCAACACCCGCCGACTGCCCAAGGAGCTTCGCGCAGTCCGGCCCGACGGGCTCAAGCCCGCCGTCGTCCCCTGCCACGACCATTTCGTTCAGGTGCGGTTTATCGCCGAATACATCCTGCAGCTGCTCGACGAGGGCCGGAAGCTCACCGACATCGCCGTGCTCTACCGCGCCCATTGGCATTCGCTGGAGATCCAGCTCGAGCTGCAGCGGCGGAACATCCCGTTCCAGGTTCGGGGCGGGCTGCGGTTCTTCGAGCAGGCGCACATCAAGGACGTGCTGGCCCACATGCGCATCGTCCACAACCCGCGGGACGAGATCTCCTGGCTGCGCGTGTTGCCGATGCTGCCCAGGATCGGCCCCGTGCTGTCGCGCCGACTGTGGGACCACATCGCCGAGCAGGACAATCCTATCCAAGCCGCCTGCGACGAGCAGGCCAAGGCCCTCTTCCCCGCCAGCGCAAGATCCGTCTACGCCAAGTTCGCCGGCTTACTCCGGGAGCTGGCCGAGATCGGCTCGCCCGCCGAGCTGATCGACCGGCTCATGGAGCGTCACTACGACGACTACCTCGTCTCGCACTACGACGGGCCTCAATTGCGCCGGGAGGACATCCGGGGCCTGACCAACTTCGCGGGACAGTACCAGACGATCGAGGCGTTCCTGGCCGACGTCGCCCTGGCGGGTGAGTTCTCGGGCGAGACGGTCGTGACCGGCCCGGACGAGTGGGAGTTCGTCGTCCTGTCGACCGTCCACCAGGCCAAGGGGCTCGAGTGGCCGGTCGTGTTCATCCCGTGGCTGGCGGACGGACGGTTTCCCACGGACATGGCGATCAACACCCAGGAGGAGTTGGAGGAGGAGCGCCGCGTCTTCCACGTGGCGGTGACCCGGGCCAAGGACGAGGTCTATCTCGTCCTGCCACAGATCTACCGCACGCGATCACAGGGCATGGTCATGATGAAGCCCAGCCGCTTCCTGACCGAGCTGACCGAAGACGTGACCGAGCCGATGGAATTGGAGGAAGGCCTGCCGCACCTGACGACCGGCCAACCCCTGCTGGAAGACGCCAAGGGCGCCGATGCTCCCAAGGCGCTGCCCCCCGGGAAGGAAACGTAACGCGATTGCAGGAGGACCATTCGTTGACGACGATCCCCGAGACGTCTCGCGCAGTGGTGTACGACCCCGATTCGGGGCGATTGGACGTTCGGTCGTTCCCGGTGCGGCCGGCCCGGCCCGGAGAGATCCTTGTCCGCGTCACACTCAGTGCCATCTGCGGGTCGGACCTGCACACGATCTCGGGACGCCGTCGACCCAAAGGGGCCCTTATTCTGGGACACGAGATCTGCGGTAGGATCGCGCAGCTTGGCGAGGGCGTGGTGCAGGATGCGGCCGGCGAGCGGCTGTCGATGGACGATCGCGTCACCTGGAGCATCGCTGCCAATTGCGGCGCGTGCTTCTTCTGCACGCACGGCTTGCCGCAGAAATGCGAATCGCTGTTCAAGTACGGTCATGAAAGCGTCGACGTCGACCCTCCCCTGAACGGCGGATTCGCCGAACACGTCTACCTGGCGCCCGGGACGGCCGTCTACCGCCTGCCGGCCGACCTGTCCGACGACGTCGCCGTCTTCGCCAACTGCTCGCTGGCCACGATGGCCGCCGCCGTTCGAATGGCCGAGGTCCAACCGGGCGAGTCGGTCCTGATTCAGGGCGCGGGGCTGGTGGGCGTGTGCGCGTCGGCGTTGTGTGCCGCCCGCGGCGCGAACCCGATTGCGGTCGTGGACGTCGACGAGGATCGCCTGGCGCGGGTCAAGGCCTTCGGCGCCACCCATGCCTACAACGTTGCCTCGGGAGGTGTGGAAACCTACGAACAAGCCGTGGCCGAGACGGGCAGCTCGCGCGGCTTCGACGTCGCCATCGAAGTGTGCGGCCAGCCGGACGTCATCTCACACGGCATCGGGGCGCTGAGGATCGGCGGACGGTACGTCATCGCCGGATGCGTCTTCCCCGGCGCGAGCACGGCGCTAGATGTCTATGGGGTGATCACGCGCCTGATCCGCGTCATCGGCCTGCACAACTACGCACCGCCCGACCTCCAGGCCGCCCTAGCGTTCCTGACCGGCCCCGGGCAGGCCTACCCGTTCGACCGCGTCGTGGACAGCCACTTCGCACTTGACGACATGCCCCGCGCGCTCGAGAAGATCGACGAGCGCAGGGACATCTTGCGCGTCGCCCTAGAACCCTAGCCGGGTGGCTCTGAGGTCTGATCCGAGGGCTCTTCCGAAAGGTCGTGGCCCTCGACGACCATGCCGACGTCGCGGTGGTCACGCTTGAGCGTGCGGAGGGTCCCGTACAGATCCTTGATGTCGCGCAGCCCGCCGAAGAAGAACCAGATCGTCGTGCCCGTCCCGAGGATGACCGTGAGGATGATGTTCCATTTCCAGAAGACGGCCCATCCATCGTCGGTGATGTCCGATGCCAATCCGCGCATGGCGAGGACACCCCAGATCGTGCCGACGATGAAGATGACGATCCAGACCATCGTCCAGGAGAACTGTCCGTAGTAGATGGCCTTGTCCATTCGCGTGAATTCCTTGCTTGGCAGGATCGCCCGCAGGCCGGAAACGGGCTCCTCGGCGCCGATGCTCCGGTCACGCTTGTGGACGTAGTTGCCCCGATGCAGCAGCCGGTCCATGTTGTACGCCGGCCGACCCAACACGAACCACTCGAACAGCGAGCACCCGATGTAGGCGACACCGGCCATGGCCATGGCGATCGCATAGAACCACTGCCCGTCGATGGGGAACTCATCCGGGGTGAGCTTCCAGTTGATGCCGGGCACGCGCGCGGAGAGACCATCGAAGAACCTCGCCATGCCACCCACGAAACCGGGCACGTGCTCAGCCATCCAGGGGTAGAGCCTCTCCTTCCAACTCTGATGAATAACGAGTCCGCCAACACCGAGGATGGCGCCGATGCTGAAGGCAGCCCAGGCACCGGAGGTGGATCCGCGCTTCCAGTACAGCCCGCCGACGATACACGCGCCCGCGCCGCCGAGATAGATCGTGCCTGTCATGGCGAAGAACATGAGGATGAACTGCGTCGGCGGGAACAGCCAGCTCCACAGGAAGATGAAGATCGCGACGGCCAGGACGGAGATCCGTAGCAGCCAGAAATGCTGCTTCGGTGTGAAGGGCCTTTTCCTGAAAGGCAAGATGACGTCCTGCACGAACATGCTGCCCCACGAATGCAGGTAGGTGTCGTGGGTGGAGATGAAGGCCGCCAGCATCACGGCACAGAGCAGCCCGATGACGCCCACCGGGAGGATGCGCACGAGCACCAGGGGCACGCTCGCCTGGCTGCAAACGTGGCTGTTCTCGATGCCGTCTAACACCTGGTTGACGTCGGCGGCGACGGCTTTGTACTCGGGCGCCGGGCTGTGCATGACGACCCAGGCCCCGATCGGCAGGAGCATGACCACGAGGAACAGGATCATCCCGCGCCAGGCGCCGAGAATGCCGGCCATCTTCGCCTCGTGGGCAGATTTGGCCGAGCAGAAATACCCCTGCGAGCCCTGCCAGGCTCGGGCGCCGTAGATCGCGCCGATCGCGCCGATGAAGAAGTACCAGAAATTGAAGCCCTTGATGTGACCCGTGTGGAACGGATGCAGCAACGACTTGTTCTCGGGCGCGGTCTTCAGCGTCGCGACGATATCGCCCCAGTCAAACAGCCAGAAGATCACGAACATGATGATCAGCAACGTGACGTTCGTAAACATGCCCTGGACGAAGTCGGTGATCATCACGGCGATCTGCCCGCCGAGAAAGACGAAGAAGATGCTGACGGCAAGCAGGCCGATGATCAGCATCGGGTAGGTCGAGAGGGTCAGGCCTGCGACGGCGAACGTCTCCGGGAGCCCACAGAAATGAATGAAGAAGTAGGCGCCCGCGCTGGGGAAGATCCCCATGTTGACCACGCCCGAGACCCAGCCCAGGATGCCGGCGAAGACGCGGAACCCCTTGCTGTAGCGCATCTCGAAGAACTGGGCCATCGTCATCGCCCGGGTCTCGCGATAGCGGTAGGTCACCCAACCGGACAGCATGATCAGCAGCATGATGGGGAACATCATCATGGCCCACCACTGCGCGGTGAACCCGGCGACGTAGAACTTCTCGAACATGGCCACGACGCTGACCGCGCCCAGACCGGCCATGCCCTCGGAGATGCACAGCAGATAGCGTCCCGCACACCGGTTGGCGGCCAGGAAGTCTGCTACGCTCTGCGTGTATTTCTTGGTGGAGATGGCCGTACCGAAGATGAGCACAAGCATGCCGAGGACGATCGCCCAATCGATCCATGCCATGTTCAAGATGGTGCCCTCCTGAGCCGAATCAACCCTGAGGATGCGGATCAAGGCGTTTTAGCGTCTCGGGCCTCCGCGTGCAACGGCAATTCGAAATGGATCCGCACGTCAAGGAGCCGGCGCGCGACCTTGGCGCGTCTTCCATCGTCGCGAACAGGCCGCGAGCAACGAAGCAAGTGCCCAGTTGGAGATCGCAGTCCAACCGGACATCATCCCGGCTCGGTCGGATCGCTGTAGTTCCCCTCACGTCGCCAGACGTCCAGGATGAGCTCGTACCGGCTTAGCGCCATGCCGGTGTAGACGCAATTGCTTGTGCTGAACACATAGCCGCCGCCGGGCATGCCGTGCTCCAGGCAGTACCGGGCAGACGCGATGCACTCGGCGTCCGTGCCGGTGTCGAGCAACCCGCAGTTGACGTTGCCGATCAGCGCGACCTGGTCACCGTACCGCCGCTTGACCTCCGCGATATCCACGCCGCCCTGGGGATCAAGCGAATGCAGCGCGTGCGGTCGGGCGGCCACCAACTGATCGACGATGGGCATGATATTGCCGTCGGTGTGTTTGATGGCGTAGAAGCCCAGCTCGCGGAAACCGGCGATCAACCGCGTCAGATAGGGCGTGACGAACTCGGCGAACATGTCGGGGGACAGAAACGGCCCGTCGTTGAGGCAGTAGTCGGCGCACATGGCGAACCCGTCAAGCGCCGTGTTCCGCCGCAGCCGCTCGGCCCGGGCCAGGCAGTCGTCGACCATCCGATCCGCATCGTCCTTGACCCCCTGCGGGTCGTCGACCAGCCGGCCGCACCAGTCCATCATGTCTCCACCGCCGGGGATGCTGTACGTCGCGTCCCCGTGGACCATCAGGAAGTACTCACCGTTGCCGAGGCGATCGACCAGGTTGATCAGCTCCTCCTCGTGGGCTTCGGCCCCGCCGCCCGCCCCGTGGAGAAAGATGGCCGAATGACCGTACCGCTCAGCCGTCATCAGATAGACCCGGGCGGCGTCCTCGAGCTGGGCCTGCCGCTCGGCGTCGGACATCTGCTTCCATTGGCCGAACGTGCGGTGTGACGGGTGAACCTTCCCAAACGCCTCCATCGTCAGGTAGAAAACCAGCTCGAAGTGCGGCACGCGCCCCGGCGGCTGCTTGCCCTCCAGGGCCATGATGAAACGCTCGCGATGCGTTGGGTCGGCCATGGGTCGTCCTTTGTCGAAGCGCCGAAGTCCTGGGCCGCTTGGGCGCACCCCATCCGGCTACAGGCGCAGCGACCGGTTACGATGCTCTTCCAGGAACGTCTTGCTTCGGGTCTCACCCACGGCCATGACGTAGACGGCCCGCTTGTCGCCGGCCACCACGCACTTGTGCTCGCAGATGCCGCAGCCAATGCAACGGCTCACGTCGACCTTGGGCAGGCCAAGTTCGGTCATCAAGACGGCGACGAAGCCCGCGGCGGGTTTGGCGGCGAACTTGCCCTCGATGGTCACCGTGTCGGCCGTGTTCGTCTTGATCGGGTGCGTCGCGTACGAGCCATCCGGTCGGTTGACGCGGAGATGGTAGCTCTGCTCGGTTCGGGGTGCCAGACTCCCGGCCTCCAGCGTGCAGGGACCCGCTGCCTTAGACGCGTCCTCGGGCCATTCGCGCAACGTCACGCTGTCGTCCGTGGCCGAGGCCACCTGCTTGCGACCGTCGCGGAGGGGCAGCATCCGCCGTTCCGTGTAGATGGCCTTGGGGCTAACGGGGCAGTTCTCCTCGCAAACGAGGCAGGGCGTGTTCTTGGCCCAGGGCAGACACCGCCCCACGTCGAAATGGGCCGACCCCAGCCGAACCGGCCCCGCCTCGGCATACGGGCCCAGCCCCCGCTTCTGCTCGATCGACAACCGCTGGATCGCACCGGTCGGACAGACCTGACCGCAGGCCGTGCAGTTCGGCTCGCAGTAACCGATCCGGTAATTCAGCACCGGCGTCCACAGCCCCTCGACCCCCGTCGCCGACCAATCGGGCTGCAGCACGTTGGTCGGACAGACGCGAATGCATTGGCCGCACTTGACGCAGCGCTTCAGGAACTCCAGCTCCTCGACCGCGCCGGGAGGCCGGATGGCGGTCGCGCTGAAATCCCGCGTGCTCTTTCCGCCCAGGCGCGTCCACGCGAACGTCCCGGCCCCCGCCACGGCCGCCGTCAGCACCCCGCGACGCGTCAGATCGGGAGACACCACCTGTCGTTCGCGCGACGGGAGGAATCTGAAACTGATCGCCCCCTGCGGGCAATCCTCCAGACAGTTGAAGCAGACCATGCACTCGGACACGCGGAGGTCCGTGTCGGGATCGCACGCGCCTTCGCAATGGGCACGGCAGAGCCCACAGTCATTGCACCGTGCAAGATCGCGATGGATCCGCCACAGGCTGAACCGACTCAGCACCCCCAGCAACGCCCCCAACGGACACAACGTCCGACAGAAGAACCGCAGGATGTGCGGGTTCATCACGAGTAGCGTCAGGAAGATCAACCCGATCACCCACCCGAGCGTGTGAAGCCGGGCGTCGCCGAACAGGCTGACGGCCAGGGGGGTGTCGTTCATCGCCGGCAGGACGGCAACCGTGACCGATCGGTGCAGCAGGCAGATCGGATCGAGCAGACCGATCTGCAGCGCCCCGTCGTTGGCGTATCCGTGTCTAGCGCTTCCGGCCACGACGACGACGGCCACCCCGATCACGACCAGCGCGATCGTCAGAGGCCCGCGAAGGGCAGGTCGAGACGTCACCGCAGCCACTGCCCCCACGAGCACGACACTGACGGCCGTCAGGAGCGCCGCCGACACCAACGTCAACGTCGACGCCGACCCGATCAACGGCACCGCCAACGCGACGAGCAAGTAGTACTTCAGCCGGTACATCGTGCGGTATCGGTTGACCTCGATGCGTTTCTTCGCGCGCCGCGGGTCGAACAGCCACCCGGCGAAGTGGTGCAGCGCGCCGAACGGGCACACCCACCCGCAGAACACTCGCCCCAGCAACAGCGTCGGGATCAGGACCACCAGCGACCACATCAGCCCCCGATAGACCGTCTGCGTCGTGATCGCCGTGGAGAGCGCAACGAGCGGGTCCGCTTCCAGGAACTTGCTGAGGTGGTCGCGGACCAGCGGCAGCTGATCGACCGTGGCCAGCGTGCACGTGCCCACAAGGACCGCGAACAAAACGAAGAAGAACGTCTGACTGAGAATCCTGACGGTGGTGATGCGCATGTCTGATCGCTCGGACTCGGATGAGGGCTCCCAATCGAACGGGACGACAGATGGCCCCGAACGTCGGCCTACAGGATGCAGGATTCCGGGCGCCGGGTCAATCGGCGCGGACGGCACGGCAGGTCTGGGCTCTGTCGCCCCGATACCACCCAATCTGACCCGTCCGAGGTTGGCGGGCCCCGCTGCCATCCGTAGAATGATCATATAGAGGAGGAGTGCTGCGCGCGGACAGGAGAAAGAGGATGCCATTTAGAGCAAGCGTAGCACGGGGCTACCGCGGTGGTTTTACGCTGATTGAGCTGCTGGTCGTGGTCGCGATCATCGCGCTGTTGATCTCGATCCTCCTGCCTTCGTTGAACAGGGCGCGGGCCCAGGCCCGCACGACGCTGTGCGCCTCGCGCATCTCGCAGATGGTCGAAAGCGTCCTGCTGTACTGCGAAGACTACGACGAGACGCCGCCTTTCACCTCGAAGGTCGGCGACGACGACGCCTGGGACGGCATCGTCGAAAACAACATGGAGACCTGGCTGGGCTCGTTTGCGGACATGACCAAGGTCGTCGACAAGTCCTTCAACGAGCCCGGGCCGTACCCGGAGGATGAGGTGGACATCCCCCGGAGCGGAACGCTGTTCAAGTACGCCCGGTTCGAGAACATCTACCGCTGTCCGGACTTCACGAGGCAACCCTACGCCGAACAACATCACTTCAACTACACACGCTCGGTCTGGTGCCGGTGGTACCGGATGCCGATTTCACCCGACGTGGACCAGCGATCGGACATTGACTTCGGCGATGTTTGGTACATCTTCGGCGACATGGCCGGTCCGATCATGAAGCCGAGCATGGTCTACTCGACGTCTCGGTTGGCGATGTTCGGGGATGAGCAGTGGAACCGTCACGTCGCCGGGGCGTGGGCCAACGGCAGCCCGGAAGCCTGGATTGTCTGCGATCCGGTGTTCGACGCGATCGACGAAATCGGGCAGTATCACGACCCGAAGGCCCCAGGCAAGACACTCCCCCCGTCCCTCCTCGAACCCATCAGGCAGGGATCGCTGGCGTACTATGACGGGCACGTCGAGCTCTGCCGAGACCCCAACCCGAGCGACAGCGAGCGCACCAGGGCAGTGATGGGGTGGGGAGTGTTTGAGTACTTCGCAACCTTCTATGAACTCGCCTACGCCCAGCAGGGCAAGCCCCTGGAAGACCTCCTGGTCGAGGGGTAGCACCCGCGAAGGCAACACATCGGGCTTGGACGGGCAGGGACGCTTCGCGCAACAGTCTGCCCCGCCCTCGTTCGCCGATGGCCAGACGAAGAAGGCCTTGAGGACAGACAAGGGACGTCAGGTTCACGTATCGCCTTCTTCCTCAGCCGGCGGTAGAAGCAGACTGCCCCTCTTGCCGGAATCCATCCGTCCCCCCTCTTCCGTGAACCGAAGTCTTCCTATAGAATAATCTTGGCAAGAGACACCAATCTGGGGGCTAGGAAAAACCGATTTTGGGCGGCACAGGTCATTCTCCTCTTGGAGTGACAGCCCCGCTCTTTCCCCTGCCGGGGGATGGCCTTTCACCATGTCGAAGCAAGCATCACCCGCGGAGCATCGGGATTCCTCGAACGCCAGCGCCCGAGCTGCGGAAGCTGGCCGATGGACCGTGGCCCGATCGGTCTTGATCCAGGCCATTCGAGCCGGCCTGATAGGGGGTTTGGCTTTCGGCTGCGCCCAGGCGGTTGTCTTGGCCTGGCGGTATCGTTCGCTCCTAAGCGTCCGTCTGTGGGCGGACATCGTGAGCTACTCCGGACTGGCTCACGGCATCCTCTGGACGCTAAACGGCCTGGTCTTGGGCACCGCCTGTGGCCTGCTGGTCCTTGTCAGTCCTCGAATGCGACGCACGATCGCTCCTGGCGCATTTGCGGTGGCCATCCTTGCCGCCGGGATAAGTGTGTTGCTGTTGTGGCCCCTGGCCCACACCAATGGCCTCACCATTGCCAGGGGACTCAATGGGACTTGGTGCCTTCTCGTGGTGGGATGGTGGCTTGTAGCCACGGTTGCGGGCTACGCCGCGGCAAAGCATCTGGGCTCGACTCGGCTAGGAGCGCTCATGCAATTCGTGGGTCGTGTCGCTTTTGCCCCGGCTGCGATCATCCTGCTGCCCTGCCTGGTCGTCCAGTACGTCGAACGCCCCAAGCTTACGGAGCCCACCACCCGCTGGAAGCAAGCAATTTCCCCCCCATCCAATCGCCAGGATCCCAGGCCGAACGTCGTCCTCGTGGTCCTCGACACCCAGCGGGCCGATCGGCTCGGCTGCTACGGCTACGACCGGGGAACAAGCCCTCGATTGGATGCCTTCGCGGCCGACGCGCTCGTTTTCGAGGATTGCCTCTCGCCTGGGATCTGGACCGCTCCCTCGCACGCCTCGATATTCTGTGGGCTGTTTCCAAGCACTCACGGCGTAGGGTGGTTGCATATCTGGCTGGATGAACGGTTTGTGACCTTGGCGGAACTCCTCAGCCAGGCCGGCTACAGGACCGCAGCCTTCAGCAACAACTCGCTGATCTCGCCGGCCACCAATCTGTCCAAAGGGTTTGAGGAACTCATCCGCCCTGTGTGGCTGCATCGCGCACGCAGCAACAGTCTGGCAAGGTTCCTCGGCTTGGTGCTCTACGATGGCGGTTGCATCGGGAGGCTGCTCGGCGCGCTGACGGCCGAGGATGCGGGCGCGAAGTACACCAACCAGCTCATTGCGCGGTGGCTCGACCGGACAGACCGGCGCCGTCCCCTCTTCCTGTTCATCAACTACATGGAGCCACACGCCCCCTATCGACCCCACCTCCCGCACCGAGAGCTATTCGTCAAGCCAGAAGACATTGACAGTTCGTACCGAAATACGTGGCTTAAGAGCCGGGACGAATTCTCACTGCTGAAACGGGATTGCTACACACAGGCCGAGCTGCAACTATTGAACGACATATACGACGGGGAAACACGGCTGCTGGACGACTATATCGGCGAACTCCTGGAAGTCCTGGCCGAACGGCTGCCGCTCGACGAGACCCTGATCCTCATCACCTCCGATCATGGCGAGAGCCTGGGCGAGCACCACATAATCGGTCACCGGTTCTGCGTCTATGACACATTGGCCCATGTCCCGCTGATTGTCCGCTATCCCAAACGCGTCCAGCCTGGGCGCAGCAACGCCCTGGTCCAGACCGTGGACCTGCTGCCCACTGTGATGGACGCGGTCCACGGTCGCCCCGTGCCCACCGCGTCCACGCTCGGCCGATCGCTCTTGAACCCGCCAGGTGCAATCCGGCAATCTCTGAGGACCTCAAGGCCCGCCACGACGAGCTCACCTGCCACAGCACCCGCGGGTCGCGCGACCGTCATCGAGCTGTTGGCGCCTGGAATGGGTCGCTCCAAGATCGACCCCCGATTCAGCGCCGCGCGGTTTCAGGGGCCGTTTCGAGCGATTCGCCAGGGCCCATGGAAGTACATCCTCGCGCCCGACGGGCAAGAGGAACTGTACAACATCGCCAACGATCCTCGGGAGTTGCACAATCTGATCGAGACGCATCGTCCGGTCGGCGAGCAGTTAGCTGAACGTCTACGCCGGTGGGTAACGACTGTCCGAAAGTACGAAGAAAGGCCCCCGAAGAAAGGCGAGCCGTCCCCTGACTGCAAAACACGTCGCCATCTTCGGGATCTGGGGTACATCCAGTAGTCGCGGATCCGCCAGGGCCGCAGGACATCGCGTCGCCGGGCCTCAGGTGCGCCATTCCCCGGACCTCCGCACGGGCGTGCCCAACTGGTGCGCCGAGCCGTACCGCATCCCGCACGTGGGCATTCGGCGGCGCACAGAAGCGTCATGATTCGTCTGTCGCATCCGTCTTCGCCGCCGGAAAAGTAGAATGTCCCCTTTTTTGCTTTTTTCAAAGGTTGGCGGGAGGACCTGGCATGCGTAGAATGATGGCATAGACGATAGGGTGTGCGCGCGAACAGGAGCAGAGAGATGACACTCCGGGCGAGCCCCGCACGCCATCGTTCTTGCGCGTTCACGCTCATCGAGCTGCTGGTCGTGGTCGCGATCATCGCGCTGTTGATCTCGATTCTCCTGCCGTCATTGAACAGAGCTCGGGCGCAGGCACGGGCGACCCTGTGCGCTTCGCGCATCTCCCAGATGGTCAAGAGCGTGCTGCTGTACTGCGAAGACTACGACGAAACCCCGCCTTTCACCTCGAAGATCCGCGACGACGACGCCTGGGAGGGCATCAGCCAGCACAACATGGAGACCTGGCTGGGCTCGTTCCCCGACATGACCCAGGTCGTCGACAAGTCCTACAACCAGCCCGGGCCCTACCCGGAAGACGACGTGGACATCCCCCGGAGCGGAACGCTGTTCAAGTACGCCCGTTTCGAGAACCTGTACCGCTGCCCGGACTTCACGCGGCAGGCCTACGCCGAGCAACTTCACTTCAATTACACCCGATCGGTCTGGTGCCGGTGGTACAGAATGCCCACCGTGCCAGGCGCGGCCTGGCGGTCCGTCATACAGCTGGGTGGCACGAAATACATCTTCGGGGACATGGCCGGCCCGATCATGAGACCCAGCATGGTTCACTCGACGTCTCGGCTGGCGATGTTCCTGGACGAGCAATGGAACCGCCACATCGCCGGGGCGTGGGCCAACGACAACCCGGAGGCCTGGAACGTCTGTGATCCGGTCTTCGACGCCGTCGACGAAATCGGCCAGTATCACGACCCGAAGGCCCGGGGCAGGTTGCTCCCGCCCTGTATCCTCCCACCCGTCAAGCAGGGATCGCTGGCGTACTACGACGGGCACGTCGAGCTGTGCCGAGACCCCGGCCCGAGCGAGAGCGAGGATACCCGGGATGCGAATGTCACGGTACTGGAGTACTTCGCGACGTTCTACGAGCTCGCCTACGCCCAGCAAGGCAGGCCCCTGGAGGACCTCCTGGTCAAGCGCTAGTCATCCCAGAACCGAGGCATCGGATCAGACCAAGCCCTTGGCCACTGACGACGGGGGGGTAGGCCACGAGGCGTCGGCCCTGGCGTATGGCACACGTTGAGTAAGCCCCCGTCGTCTTTCGTGCCACATGCTCCCGTAACATACTGTTCTTGAGGAAATTGCGTTCCCTTCGCTGCTGCGCGACGCGGGCGTGGCGGGGGAAGCCTCCATCCCCGGCGTCGCTATGTTCCAGCGGGGTCGGAAGTTATTTTTAACTAACTCCGGGCTTGGCCAGAGGGTCTGGGGGCCCTAGAATGAGGGCAGACTGGCGTGGGCCGGCATCTATTCAGGAGGAAACAGATGGTGTTGAAAGGAAAAGGGGGGCGAGGCGCCCATCGTGCGTTTACGCTGATCGAGCTGCTGGTGGTGGTCGCCATCATCGCCCTGCTGATCTCAATCCTGCTGCCTTCGTTGGGCAGGGCGCGGGCGCAGGCCCGCACGACGGTGTGTGCTTCCCGGCTGGCGCAGCTGGTCAAGAGCACCTTGATGTACTGCGACGACTTCGATGAGACCCCCCCGTTCACCTCGAAAGTGGGGAAGGACAACCCGTGGGAGGCCATCAGCGAAGACAACATGGAGACGTGGCTGGGCTCCTTGGCGGACATGACCGAGGTGATCGACAAGTCCTACAATCAGCCAGGCCCTTACCCCGAGGATGACGTGGACATCCCCCGGAGCGGAACGCTCTTCAAGTACGCGCGGTTTGAGAACCTCTACCTCTGCCCGGATTTCGCCAGGCAGCCGAGCGCCGAACAGCATCACTTCAACTACACCCGGTCGGTCTGGGCACGGAAGTACAGGATGCCCACGTCGACCGACGTGGACGTACGGATTGAGCTGACCTTGGGCAGCGTGACGTACAAGTTCGGGGACCTCGCGGGCCCGATTCTCAAGCCCAGTGCAGTCTTCGCCACGTCCTCGCTGCCGATGTTGGTGGACGAGCAATGGAACCGTCATGTCGCCGGCGCCTGGGGTAACGGCCAGGGCGATGCCTGGATCGTGTGCGATCCGGTGTTCGACGCCCTCGACGAACTGGGCCAGTACCACGGAGCGCCCATCGCCGGCAAGACGCTCCCTCCGGCCCTCCTCCCGCCGATCAAGCAGGGATCGCTGGGGTACTACGACGGACATGTCGACCTACGGCGAGACCCAAGCCCGAGCGACATGGAGGACCAGAGGCCTGTGGATCTGACGCTCGCCGAGTACTTCCAGATGTTCCGAGAGCTGGCGTACGCACAGCTTGGCAAGGCGTTGGAGGACCTGCTCGTCCAGTAGCAGGCTTGGAGGCGCCCTCGCACAGGAGCGGGTACGGGGGCGGCAAGGTGATCCGCTACGCCCCGGGGATACGGGGCAGACAAGTAGGCGCAGGCACGCAGTCGGGAGAAGAGGGATGCTGCTAGAGCAAAAGGGAAGCCCATACGCCCGAAGTGCGTTCACGTTGATCGAGCTGCTGGTGGTGGTCGCCATCATCGCGCTGTTGATCTCGATTCTCCTGCCTTCGCTGAACAGGGCACGGGCGCAGGCTCGGACGACAGTATGCGCTTCGCGGGTCGGGCAGATGGTCAAGAGCATCCTGATGTACTGCGAGGACTATGAGGAGACCCCGCCGTTCACCTCAACAGTCGGGAAGGACAACCCATGGGTCGCGATCAGCGAGGATAACATGGAGACCTGGCTGGGCTCCCTGGAAGACATGACCGAGGTCGTCGACAAGTCCTTCAACGAGGCGGGGCCCTACCCCGAGGATACCGTAGAGATTCCCCGAAGTGGGACGCTGTTCAAATACGCCCGGTTCGAGAACGTATACCTTTGCCCGGATTTCGAGAGGCAGCCCAGTGCTGAACAGCATCACTTCAACTACACGCGCTCGTTCTTCGCCCGGAAATATAGGTTGCCGGTTTCGCCCGAGGTGGACGTACGCATCGAGCTCACCTTCAGCGGAACGACGTACAAGTTCGGAGACCAAGGCGGACCGATCCTGAAGCCAAGCATGATCTACTCGACAGCCGGCATGCCGATGTTCCTGGACGAGAAGTGGGACCGCCACGTCGCCGGCGCGTGGGCCAACGGCAACAACGACTCCTGGATCGTCTGCGATCCGGTGTTCGACGCCATCGATGAGCTAGGGCAGTATCACGGGGCGCCGGTGGCCGGCAAGACGCTCCCTCCCGCCCTGCTGCCACCCATCAAGCAGGGCTCGGTGGCCTACTATGACGGACACGTCGGATTGCGCCGCGACCCCAGCCCAAGCGACATGGTGGGTGAGAGGCCACAGGATTTGACTCTGGTCGAGTACCTAGATCTGTTCCGCGAGTTAGCCTACGCACAGCTTGGCAAGGCGCTGGAGGATCTGCTGGTCCAGTCCTAGCAGCGATCGCAAAACCGACTTATAGGAAAGGGCTGGGCCTTCAGACCCGGCCCTTTCCCTTTCCCACGAAGTTGAGCACCAACGTTTGTCCGCTTTGGATGGTGGCGGCTTCGGGAAGGACCATGCCGATCCGTCGGCCGTCGGCCGTGAGTCCCACATTGGGGATTGGGTTGCCCTCGACGTCCGGCCCAGACACGGTAACGGATACGCCCATTTTCCTACGCGGGCGTTTCGTACCCGGCCAGGTCAGGTCGATCCGACGGAGCGTCAGCTCGCCGTAGCGGACGTCGAGCGTGACGGTCAGCTTGTTCTTGGCCAACCGCTGGGCGAACCGGCCCCAGGCGGAGCCGCAGGCGTAGAAGCAGCCGAAGTCGGTCGCGCGGATCCGTGGGCCAAACCCGATCGTCTGGGCCGGGGCCGAATAGCGGAACCCACTCAGGGCCAGCAGGAGCGACCAGCTCGACATCGGCCGGGCGTAGTGGCTGCCGCACTCGAACTCGTTCCAGGGGTTGCGGCGGACGCCGTCGTGGCGATCCCGGGCGGCCTTGACGAGCGTCAGGCCTCGCCGGACGAGGCCCTCGTAGATCAGGTGGGCGGCGACCTGGTACTCGCAGCCCGTCCAGACCTCGTCGGCGTAGGGGAACGGGAACGGCGGCCGACCGCCCTTCGGCCACGTGCACATCAGCAGGCCGGCCTCGTCGTTAAGGGCGTAGGTCCGCTGAACGCTCTCGTGGTCGAACAGCTCGGGTCGGAAGTTGTACCTGTAGATCGACTTCAACGTCTTGCGGACGCGCTTGGGTTTCAGGACATGGCCCAGGCCGATCACCTCACAGAACCACTGCCCCAGGAGCTGATCGGTCAGGCAGCCCCGGCCGAACTGGTACTTGCGCTCGGTCACGTCCACGCCGGTCTGGATGTAGTACTCGCCGTTCCAGAGCGTCTCCTCGACCTTCGCCGATCCGGACGCGAACAGACGGTTGTACGCGTCAGCCGCGGCGGGGTCGTTCATCTCGCGGGCCATGGCGGCCATGGCCCGCAGCGCCCCCAGGTACAGCGCGCCCATCATCGGGTTGGGCCCGTGGAACTCGATGTCGTAGGTGTTGTGCTGTGCCCCTTCCATGACGCCGTCGCGGTCGGCGTCCCAGGCATCGGGGTGATTGAAGGCATACTCGAAGGCCCGCTTTGCGTGAGGATACAGCCGTTCTAGCCACGCGCGGTCGCCAGAAAGCTGCCACTCGCGATACAGCTTGAGGACGCAGCCCATCTGCCCGTCGGCGGCGGCCAGGTCGCCCGTGCCGCGAATGTCCTCGCACAGCGGGATGAGCGTGCGGAACGTCATGAAGCCGTCTTCCTCCGTGTTGTGTTCGAAGTCGGTCAGCCGCATGGTCCGCTCGAGCGCGGGGAACAGGTGGGCGACGGTCTGCTCGTAGTTCCAGACGTGCGTGCAGTTCATCGGACAGCAGCCGACCTGATCGCTGCAGCCCTCGAACCCGTAGAACCGCCCGTCGTCGCTGCGGAGGCCGGTGTTGGTCCGCAGCGTGGAGATCTGGCTGCTGACCGCGTCAATGACGTGGGCGGGCAGCGTGCTGTTCTGGAGGGTGTCGGTGAACCTGAAGGTCTCTTCGCCCAATCGTCCCTGGTGTTCTGTGAAATAGGTGCAGACGTCCCAGGCGTCCTCGAACTGGGTGGCGTACCAGTTGCGGATGACCTTTCCCGCGACGGTGGACTGCGCGTTCCACGTGTTGACGCGGTTGGGGAAATGCCACGCGATCAGGAACAGGAACGAGGCGGCAGCCTGATCGGGCGTGATGGTCGCGGTGCAGGCGAGCGACGCTTGATGCGTCTGCCCATCGGCCGACGGCTCGCCGGTCGCCCGTGCGTTGTCGAGCCGGCCGTCATCGCGAAAATCGTGCCAGAACCGCTGCATCGCGTCCCACCAGCCGGGCTCTGCCCACTCGGTAAGATACGTCTTCTCGCCGTCATGGGTCGTAGCCAGGGCCATCGTACCGAAGGGCCCCTGCTGCTGCGTGTACTTCTCGCTGGTCATCTTTAGACCCGCCAGGCCGGGCTGCTCGATCCAGGTATTGCGATTCTGGCCCAAACCGGACGGCACCTGCGGCCCACAACAGGGCGACGGGCCTGCCTGGCCGTCGAGCCCGACGGCGTTCTGCAACGACCCGACGATGCTGACCTCGACGGGCTTATCGCCGGTGTTGACGACCATGTACTGGAGGATCGCCACGGGCAGGCCGCTGTCCTTGTCGTTCAGAGGGATCAGGGGGTTGAAGGCCATGAGGTGGACGACGACCGGCAGATCGTCATCCTCAAACCGAACCGACGCCACAGGATAGCAGGCCTGGAACGTCGCGGAAGCCAATCGGGGCAATCCCATGACCTCGCCGGGGCTCAGGCCATGCGACGTCGCATACGGCGGATCGCGCCTGGCTTCGAGCACCCGCGTAATCGCCTCGCCATTGGGGGATTCACACCTGATGGCGAAGAACGTGTAGGGCAGGATCTGGCCCTTGCTCGGCCGGTTGAAGATCTCCCAGTCACGCAGCTGGCCGTAGCCGCCGAGCGAAACCGTGCCCGTGCCGATGCCGCCGAGGGGGAAGGCGATCTGCGAACGGGCCCGGCCCTTGAAGGTCCGGACGTTGGCTGACCTCATCAGCTCACGCTTGGTGTACTTCCTGGATCGCTTCTTGGCTGCCATGGGGCTTCTCCCAGGGACCGTGTCGGAACGTCATGCGATTCGGCGTCACCGCAACGCGGTCGATCCGCATCGGCCGGCGTTGGCCTTGGGTGACCTGCGATATCAGTTCGAGATCATCCGAAGGAGCCTCGGGGTCAGATGCCAGATTAGCTCACCCGAGGGATGAGGGTCAAACTGGCTGATGTCGATCCGGCAAATGCCCCCCTTCTTGAACTGGATGGCCGCATCCGTCCGGGCACCGATCAGGACCGACGCCAACTCCTCGAAGTCCGGGTTGTGACCGACCAGCGCAACGCTTGACATCGACTCGTATGGGCGGAGGGCATCCACGATCTCCTCGATCACACAGCCCGGCGCAAGCGCGTCGCAGCGCTTGACTCGGTCGAGACAGCCCAGGACGTCGCACACGATCTCGGCGGTCTGGCGCGCCCGGATTAACGGGCTGGTCAGCACGACGTCGAACGCCACGCCCATTTGCTGAAGGGCGCCGGCCTGCTTGCGCATCTTCTTGGCGCCGACCTCCGTGAGCGCCCGCTCGCCGTCCACCGTCGGGGCGGACGCGGTCGAGTCCACGGCGATGGCGTGGCGGATCAGATAGAGTTGCATGGCTTGACTCCTCGCGCGTCCCTGATATCGACAGGACGCACGTATAATTCACCAGGTCCGCCCCGCCGCGCCAAGACCCCGGTCGGCAAGGTTGTCACGCAAGCGGGCTTGGCGTAGAGTGAATCGGTGTCCCCGGCACCGCCCGCTCGGGAAGAAAGAAACCTGACCCATGGCGCAACTCACCGATTCGCAGAAGGCATTTTCCCGATCGGTCCTGCAGGATCTGATCCGCATCGACAGCACGAACGTCTCGCCCGAGGTGGCGATTGAACAACGGGCAGAGGAGCGGATGATCGAGCACCTCTCGGGCGTCTGCGACCAAATGGGCATGGCGGTGGCGCTGCACGAGGTGTGGCCCGGCCGGTGTAACCTGACGGCGCATTGGCCCGATCAGAACGGCCTGCACGACGTCGCGTTCGAGGCCCACGCGGACACGGTTGGCGTGGGCGGCATGACCATCGAGCCCTTCGCAGCCGACCTCCGGGACGGTCGGATCTGGGGCCGTGGCGCCTGCGATGCCAAGGGGTCGCTGGCGACCTTTATCTCGGCCCTGGACATCGCGCGGCGGCGCGGCCAACGCTTCGCCGACAAGATCCACCTGATCGCCACCGTCGGGGAGGAAACCGGGTGCCAGGGCGCCGGCGCCCTGATGGACGCCGGCTTCCGGGTCGACGCCTGCGTCGTGGGCGAACCGACCCGGTGTCAGGTGGTCACGGCGCACAAGGGCGCGCTGTGGTTCAAGTTGATCGCGCACGGCGTCCCCAGCCACGCCGCGATGCCTGACAGGGGCAGGAACGCCATCTATGCGATGGGTCGGGCCATCCAGTTCGTCGAGGAGCAGTTCAGTCGGGAGCTCGGCGAGCAGGAACACCCCCTGCTCGGTAAGCCCACGATCACCGTAGGCACGATCGAGGGGGGACAGGCGGTGAACATCGTGGCAGCGCGATGCGAGGCGTCGATCGACTGCCGTTTCCTGCCCGGCCAGGCGCACGAGCAGATCGCGCGTCGGTTCGCGTACGGCCTCGAGACCGCCCTCCCGGATGACGCGGGCGTCTTCGAGCTGACCACCATCCAGGGCCATGCGGCCATGGAGGCCGATCCGAACGGAGCCCTCGTCCAGAACCTGCTGGCCGGCTGCCGCGAGCTGACGGGCCAGAACAGGCCGGAGGGCGTGTTCTTTTTCGCGGATTCCGGCCCGTTCTCCCAGGCGGGCATCCAATGCGTCCTGTTCGGACCGGGCGACATCGCCCACGCCCACAAGGCGGAGGAGTTCCTGGAGCTGGATCAGTACTACCTGGCAATCGAGTCGGTCCTAGGCTGGTTGGAGCGCCATGCCGATCGATCGATCCTGACGTGAAAGTGGAGCCGTCCGTGAAGACCGCCCGATACGATCCTCAGGTTGAGCTTCCCGAGCTTCCGGACTACGGCAAGGTCGAGGACCGGATTTTGTTGGGCCGCATCCGGCGGCAAGACGCGGTGGCCTACAGCGTCTACTACGATCGTCACGCGTCCAGGATCTACGGTCGGCTGCTGGCGCTGCTCGTCGAGGAGGCGGCGGCAGCCAGTGTCTTGGAGGAGCTGTTCGTCGAGATGTGGGAGCGTGGGCGGGAGCTGACGAAGGCCGCGCAGTCGGACCCGCAGGCCCTGCTCGATCGGGCGACGGTGATGGCGCTGTCGGCGTTGAAGCGGCAACCGGCCGCTGCGTCGACGCGCAGCGACGACCACAAGACGCTGGTCGAACGATGTCAGGCCCTCGGCGCGCCCGACCTGTCGGACGAGGTGATTCGCCGATGCGTCGATTCGATCCTGGCCGACGCCCACGACGTCCCGCCACCGACCAGCGTGCGCGGACGAATGGCCTTGCGCCTGGGGCATCCGGACGTGGAACAGGCCGCACACCGGTACGCCCAGATCTGGCCGTGGCAACTTGTGCTCGTCGGGATCGTGGCGGTGGTCGCAACCGCGTTCCTGGTCTGGCTTGTGTGGCGATGACGCGAGAATTTGGACCGTCACGCCAAGTCTGGAGTGATTCGCAGGTGACAACCGTTGTCATGATGTCCTGGATGGCCCTGGTCGCGCAGCCACGGTTGGCTGCGGGACAGACCACCACGCTGTTTGCCCAAGCGACGTCACGTCCCGCAGACCGTGCCGTCGAACGAGCCGAACTCGCCCATGCATGCCGACGGACGTCTGAGGCGCTGCGCGGCAAACTGGGGCCGGGACACCCCATCGCCGTCGACCCGCCGTTCGTGTTGGCGGGAGATCTGCCGAATGATCGGCTCGCTCGCTACGGTCGGGGCGTCGTCCGGCATGCTGCCGAGGCGATGTGGCGACGTTACTTCGACAAGCGGCCAACCGACCCGATCACCATCCTGTTGTTCCGCTCAGAGAAGAGCTACCGTGACCACGCCAAGCGGCTGTACGGCGACGTGGAGGTCGCCTACTACGGCTACTACAAGCCCGACATCCGCACGCTGCTCATGAACATCTCGACGGGGGGCGGCACCCTCATCCACGAACTGACGCACGCGCTGATCGCTTACGATTTCCCCAACGTGCCGGAATGGTTCAACGAAGGGCTCGCCAGCCTGCACGAGCAGTGCAACAGCGAGGCGTGGAAGCGGCGCGAGCTGGTCGGGGACGTGAACTGGCGGCTGCCCGCTCTGCAGGCGGCGATCGCGTCCAAACGGCTCCGTCCTCTCCGCGACCTGATGACGGCAGATGATTTCCGCGGGCCGCAAGAAACGCTAAACTATGCGCAAGCGCGGTACTTCTGCATGTACCTCCAGAAGCGCGGCGCGCTGGCGCAATTCTACAAGGCGTTTCGGGGAGGTTACGCCGACGACCCGACCGGCCTGAGCCACGTCGAAGAGGTCCTGGGGCGTCGTCGGATCGAGGCAATCGAGCAGGAGTTCCTGGCCTGGGTCGTTCAACTCCACTGTCAGCCGTGACGGAGTCGCCACGTCGATGCCCATCGAGTTCGCCTGCGATCGCTGCAAGCAGAAGCTGAAGGTCCCGGACGACTGGGCGGGCCGGCGGGTGCGGTGTCGGGGCTGCAACCGCGTTCTGAGTGTGCCGGATCCCCTGACCGGCCAGTTGGACAGCTCCTTCGACGTCAAGGCCCTGGCGGCTGACAAGGGCGAGCCCGAGGACGAGCTCGTCACCGAGTTCGCACCAATCCCCAGAGCGAAGCGTCGGACCGGACGCGACGGGGAAGAAGACCTCAAGGTCACGTGCCCCCACTGCGGCAAGGTGATCAAGGTCCAGGACCCCTACAGCGAGATCCTGTGTTCGAGCTGCTGGGAGCCGGTCCCGCCTCTCGAGAGGGGGGACGCGCCCACAGGCTCGTCCACGTCACGAGGGCCGAAGGCCAGCGCCTTCTACGATGAAATCATCTCGGCCTTTGGCTACCCGCTGGGCGCCACGGGCTCGATCCTACTGGGAATGTTGGTCGCTGGCGGGGCGATCCTCTTGCCGGTGGGGATGGTGCTGCTATTCGTCATGGGCGTGGCCCTCAACCCCATCACGCCGTCGGCCAACGTCTCCTGGGTGCCGATGGTGCTGGTCGCGCTGTTCGCCGTCGAGGCCATCTACTTCGCCGGCATGGCCTATTCCGCCCTGCTCGACGCCGCACGGAACACCGTCTCGGAGAACGAGAAAACCCCGGACCTGACCTGGAACCCGACCTCGGTGGGCTCGGGCATCGTCGGCTACGTCACGCTGGTGATCGTCTACGGCGCCTTTCTTCTGGGCGTCAACTACCTGACCAGTGGCGGTGAGATGGTGGTTCCCACCTCGGTCGATCAGGCCCGCCAGCTCATGTCTCCCGTGACGATCGTGGTCCTCGTCCTACTGACGTTCACCGTGCCCATGGTCATCGTCGGGCTGGCGCTGATGCCCGGGCTGGAGGGACTGAGCCCTGGACGCATCATCCGATCGATCGTGGCCACGATCGTGCACTACCTGTTTCTGTTCGTGGTGGTGTGCTTCATGTTCGGGATCTATCTGGGCATCACGTCCAGCGTGATGGCCTGGGCGATCGAGGCGCTCATGACGGTGCTTCGCAAGGGCGTGAGCGAGGGGTTCACCGCGCTGCTGATGGGGTTGCTGGCCTGGACGGTCCTGATCGGCAGCGGGTTCTACTGCGCCCTGATGCTGGGCCGACTGCACGGCCTGTTCGCCCGAACCTTCCGCAGGCGGCTGGCATTCGATTAGCCGCGTGAAGTCCGCGCAGCGGGCCGCATGCCCCCTTCCCCCGGGCGAATCGACAGTACAGGAAATGAATCAGAAGAAGGACGTGAGCAAATCGATCAACTGCTCCGTGCTGAACCCGATGCCCCGCTGCGCATAGATACCCTCGAGGAGCAGGGACATCACCTTCTTGCTCTCCTCGACGTCTTCCATGAGTTGCCCCACCAGATCGAAGAACCCATACCCCTCACCGATGGTCCGCCAGGCCCAGGGATCACGCGATAGTGCCACATGACCGTCATAGTATCCCAGGCTCCCCATCTTGTTCCGCAGGAGCATGTCCCATTCCGAGCTGTTGAGCACCCGGTCCATCGTCCCGTGGTACGAGCCGATCATGTCTCCGGTGAGGGTGTGGATCGTCTCAGCGCCCAGCCACAACCAATCGTACCCGAGCGTGCCCCCGTCCGCGTAGTTGCCCGCGCAGTGGAAGTCCCACTGCTCGTCGAGCATCATGACCATCGCGGAGGGCGAGTAGATGCCGCTGACCTTCATGATGTGGCCGGGATAGAGCGCCTTGTCGACGGCCACCGCCTCCGGGTCCTCGACGCCGCTGACGTTTGACAGGATCTTGCGGCTCAGGATGGAACGCGTGAAGTTGAAGGTGTTCTGACTCTTGGGCGAGCTGTTGCGTCCCGCGAGCCCGATGGGGATCCGCTGGAAATCCGGGCAGCGGTAGAGATCCTCGAATCGCGTGTAGCCAAACAGCGTCCCCTCCCGAGCCGTGGGCCCGCCGTCGGGCAGGTCGGGCCAGTGCGGATGCGTCCACACCCCCTCGTCGACGTAGTAGCTTCCGGGAAACAGCCAGCTCTCGTGCCGGGCGAAGTACGCCTCCGTGTTGCGGGCGTCGTCGGTGTCGAGATGGCGGTAGTGCACCGCGGTCAGGGTGTGGTCGTTGTCGGCGTTGCAGAACCCCACACCGACGAACGGCGGGGTCTCGTCATAGTCGTCGGCGTATAGCAGGATGGCCTTGACCAGCTGGGTCTGTCGCGAGGCACACACGGTGGCCCTGGCCTGCGCGCGGGCCCTGCTCAGCGATGGCAGCAAGATGGCGATCAGCAAAGCGATGATGGCCACCACCACCAGCAACTCGATCAGTGTAAAACCGTGTCTCAACCCCGCGCCCGCCCGCCGAGGAGCACGAGCGTCCCTGCCGTCCCGCACCCGCATCCCTATCAGCATCATCCACCTGGCTTCCATGAACAGACCTGATCTGAGTGTTGTGTTTTCATTATACGCAGTCGCCAGTTGGCGGACACCCCCTTTAGTGGGAATTGACCGAAGGCAGCAGGCCACGCCTCCAGCCCGGTGTCGAGCGAGGCGAGCGCCCGCGGTGCTGGTGGTTCGCCCGACAAACCGTTATCATCCCGCCCGGTTGAACGGCACCGTCTCATAGGAAAGGACCAGCCATGTCTTATCTCGTCTCGTGCCGGGCGTACAGCTACGGCAAGCACATCGATCTGGCGTGGAGTCACCTGCCCACGCTGGGCATTCAACACGTGGAGATCCCGATCCCCTCGGCAGAACAGATGGACGCAACGCGCGGGCTGCTGGCATCGAACGGGCTGTCCGTGGGATCGTTCCAGGGGACCTGCGACATCGCCGCGGGCGACGCGACCGAAGCGATGGCCGCTCAGTGCGACGTCTGTAAGCAGTTCGGCGTGACCCGCCTGTTCGTGAGCGTCAAGGCGGGCGAGACGGATCGGCAACTCGTCTGGGACCGACTTCGTTCCGCCGGCGACGAGGCCGCCAAGCGTGACGTCATCATCATGCTGGAGACGCATCCCGACCTGGTCACCAACGGGGACGTGGGCGCCCAGACGATGGCGGCCGTTGACCATCCGAACGTGCGGATCAACTTCGACACCGCCAACGTCTACTACTACAACGAGGGCGTCGACGCGGTCGGCGAGATCGGCAAGGTACTCGCCTACGTCGAGGGCGTTCACCTGAAGGACACAGACGGGGGCTACCAGAAGCACTACTTCCCCGTGCTGGGCACGGGGGTCGTGGACTTCCCCGCCGTCGTCAAGCTGCTGGCGGATCGGGGCTTCGACGGCCCCTTCACGATGGAGCTGGAGGGCATGGCGGGCGTGGAAATGACGCCCGAAGAACAGAAGCAGTACGTCGCCGACTCGGCGGCCTACCTCCGCAAGATCGGCCTGCTGACCTGAGGCAGCACGTACAGATCGGTCAGCTGAACGCGGGATGCGGTGGTCTGCGCCGTCAACCGGCCGCAGGCACCAGCAGGAGGGCAGCAAAGCCGGCCAGGAACAGGAGGGCGAACCCCAACGCCATTCGCTTCAGGAGGGGACGGCTGCCCAGGACGGCCACGAGCACGGTCTTGAACACGATACTGGCCATCGCGGCGACGATGATCGCGCGGACCGCCATCTGGAGGTCCATCTTGCCCAGATTGGAGAACCTGGCGATCGAGATGGCGATGGCGTCCATATTGGTCAGACCCGAAAGGGCTGACACCGCGTAGACCCCTCGATCACCCAAGTGGTACCGACCCGCGGCCAGCAGGAACAGGACCACCGTATACAGCAGCGCGAAGACCAGCGAGAAGCGAAGCTCGCAAGGATTCTTGACCTCGGGGAGGGGGATCTCCGTGTGGGCCTGCCTCGCCGCGTAGACTGCCGCCACGATGATGCCAACCAGAAACATCCCCACCATAGGGCCGATAAGCCGAGGCAGCAGGGACGCGTTGAGCACGCCCACGATGGCGGCGACCCGGAGGAAGACCACCCCGGAGGCGGCCATGATCGCCGCAGCGGCCAGAGCGGGCGAGTTGTCCTGCTGGCTCCGCCGGGACAGCGTGATGGTGGTGGCGGTGCTAGACACCAATCCGCCGACGAGGCCGCTGGCCAATGTCCCGTTCCTCCCGCCCAGCACCTTCAGCGCCGTGTAGCTCGCCAGGCTCATGCCCGAAACCAACACGACCATCCACCACACCTGGCGCGGATTGATGACGTCGTATGGGCCGTACGTGCGATCCGGCAGCACCGGCAGGACGACAAACGCGATGAGCGTGAACTGGACGACGGCGTAGACGTCTTTGGACTGGAGGCGTTGGACCAGGCCGTGGAGCTCGGGCTTGTACTGCAGCAGGGCCGCCATCACCACACCGACCGCGATGGCAACGAAGGGCGGACCGTGTACGAGCATGGCCCCCAGGGCGAACGTCACCAGGACGGCCATCTGCGACGTCGTGCCCAGCGAGCGCTTCACCCGCGACCGCAGGACGGTGCTGCTAACGACCAGCGCCCCCATCGTGACAAGACCCGCCGCCAGGACCCACGGCGAGAAGCGATCGGCCAGCACGCCGCACAGCGTCCCCAGTGCCGCCACCAGCGGGAACGTGCGAATCCCCGCGATCGGGCGCTTGCTCCGCTCGCGCTGAAGCCCGATCAGCGCGCCCAGCAACATCGACTGAGCGAATACCTTGGCCAGGTGTGACGCATCCATTGCAGACGCCTCGAAGCCCCCATCACAACGCCGGACGGACCGGCATCCCCCGCAGCGAAAGCGCAGGGATCACCCCGCCCGGATACCGAGAACCTCTAGTCAATATCGACCACTCCGGGACGTTTCCTGGGCTTTTCCTGAAAGCCGAATTCACTCACACGGCCCGGCGATCAGTGCGGCTCGAGCCGATCGCGTCCCTTGCGTGGGACGACCGAAGCGGCGAAGATCCGCGCATGATCGCACGTCTTCTTGTCGCGCTCGCGTTGATGTCCGGGGCGGCTCCGGACCCGCCGTCCGACCACTGCCTGTGGCGCGAACAGCCCGCCCGCCGGCCCGTCATCGATCGCGGTCCCCCCGGCGCCTGGGACCATTACGCCGTAGACAACCCGTTCGTGTTCGCCGAGGGCGGAGCCTACTACTGTTTCTACGAAGCCCAGGACAAGCCCTTCAACCAGGGGGGACACGAACGTGTCGGACTGGCCTGCTCGACCGACAGCGTCCACTGGCGAAAGCACGACGGAAACCCCATCCTCGAGGTCGGCAAGAAGGGCGCGTGGGACGACGGGGTGGCGAAGCTGCCTACGGTGACGCGTCACGGGAACCGCTACTACATGTTCTACTCCGGCCGGAACGCCGCCGGCAAACAGATCGGACTGGCGATCTCGGACGATCTGAAGCACTGGCAGAAGCATCCGGCCAACCCTCTGCTGACCCGGCGGCCGGGGCAATGGGATTCACAACTGAGCACCCACCCAGCACCGATCATCCATCGAGACGGGCGATTCTTCATGCTCTACCGCGGCATGAAGGCCTTCTACCGTCAACAGGGGTTGGGCGTTGCAGTCTCGGACGACCTGATCCACTGGCGTCGGTACCGCGATGGGCCCGTGATGCCACCGGGGGACGAGTGCTTCTCAATGGCGCTGGCGGCAGGCGGCGCGGGCTACTGGGGAATTGCCCAGGCACCCAAACGGCGGTACTGGTACACCAGCGACCTGGTCACGTGGCGTCCAGGCGCCGAGCCGCGGTTCGACGGCGCTTCGGTCGAGACGTTGTCGAACCCATTCCGCCACGGCGACAAGTGGGTCGTCCTGTACGAGCAGAAGGACCGCATTTACCGCGCCGTCGCCACGACCGAATCGTCATGCGCCCCTGCGCCCCCCGGACGCGATCGGCGTTGACTTGTCCATCCCGTGGACTATACTCGAATCCAGTAGGATGCGGCCTGTCGCCCGACTCGGGCGTGGGCGTGTCGTCTTGTGGTCCCCGTAGCTCAATTGGACAGAGCGTTGGCCTCCGGAGCCAGAGGTTGCAGGTTCGAATCCTGCCGGGGACGTTCGCCATTTCCTTGAGAATCGCCGTTTCCCCGCAGTATTTGCAGACTTTCGGCACCCGCCGCTTTCTTGAGAACGTCCCCCGTTGGGTCAGCAGATGACCGTGATATGCACGGTTCGCCAGCATTTGGTGCAAACGCTGGTGCAAACTGAGCGGACGCATCGGCCGTCCCCGTGGCCCGTTGGCGTTCCCCCTCATCGTCCCCGTCAACCGACAGATTCGGCAAGACGCTGAGCGCGCCCGCCACGTCCAACAGCTTCGGGTCGGTGTAGACGTTGGCCGTTAGGTCCGGCGTGCTGTGTCGCATGGCGGCCTGAGCCGTCCGAAGCGGCACACCGCCTTTGCTCAAGTACGTCCCGAACGTATGCCGGAACGCATGCACGTCGACCGTTCGCCCGCGTTCATCGCGTTTGGGGATGCCGGCCACCTTCAGGTCACGGTCCAGCACCTTCGAGAGATCATCGGGCACATCGAACACCGGCAGATCGGCAGGTAGCCGGCTGGGCACGGGCTCGCCTGAACGCACAGCGTCGCGTTGTAGGGCTTGGAGCTTATCGGCCAGCCATTTCCTCAGGTCAGCCCGCAAATCGCCTCTCAGGGCAATCTCCGCCCCTCTACGGGCCTTCTCATCGGCGGGGTCGAGAACGGCATAGGCAACGCGACCATCGAGGGCAAGCTGCCCCACCGTCAAGGATGCCAGCTCGCCTTTGCGTAGCCCGGTCAGCACCAGCGCCTTGTAGATCAAGGCCCGTTCCCGACCGAGCGCTTCGAGCTGGGCAACCGTCTCGGGGCAATCCTTGAGTCGTTCCCGCGCCCGTTCCCGTGCGGTATCGAGACTGTCAGCGGTCAACGGGATGTAGGTCCAGGTCTTCCGGCCTTCCTGTTCGGCTTCGGGCTTCGGCATCGTCTCCCGGCCGCGTTCGGCAAGTGGTCGCTTCCGAGCCACGATCAACAACCGAGACAGCTCGTCTTCGGTCAACGCGCGTCTCTGGCGTTTCGGGTCGATGCGCTCATCGGCTTTGGGCACGCCGCCAAACGGATTCACCTTGAGTCTGCCGGTTCGAACGCACCAGTTCCCGAACGATACGAGCGCCTTGCGGTAGCCGTTGCGAGATCCGGCGGACATCCCCGCATCCTGCTGAGCCACAAGCCAGCGCTCCAGGGCTTCCCCCGACAGACCGGCCAGCCGCTTGAACCCGCAGCCCGTCGCCACTTTCCGGAAGCGCTGCTTGGTCGTGTTGATCCAAGTCTCTGCCACGCCCTTCGCGGCGAGGTGACTCCCATAGGCGTCTAGGTGCCTGAGGAGCGGCGTGTCCTGATGATCTGCCATCGTATCTTCAGCGGTGGACATCACCCCCGCCTTGACCAGCTCGGCTCGCCGCTCCAGATCCGCCAGCACCGAGAGCGCCGCCTGGCGGTCCCGGCATCCGGTGGCCACTTCGCGGACGATTCGCCCCCCGTCCCGGTACTTGGCCGTGTAGGTCTTGGCCTCGATGACAATCCGCTCGGAACCGTCCCGGCCCGTGGTCACCAGCGCGGTTCGCTTCCGGCCCCGTCCGTCCATCCATCGGGCAAACCGCTGGCCCTTGCGAGTAAACAGCTCGACGTCCTTGGGCAAGGGCTTCGTTGCTGTCTTTCGGTAGACCGTTCCCATCGGTCACTTGCCCTTCCGTCGCGTGCACTCGATGCCGAAGTAGTCGGCCAGCATGTCGGCCTTGTCAAGCCGAAGCGATTGCGTGCCGCGCATGAACCGCATGATCGATGCCCGCTGGACCCCGGTTTCCCGCTCAAGCTCCCAGTACGTCATGCCCTCATCGGCGATCGCTTTTCTGAGAGCTGCCGTCATCGTTCGTCGTTTCCTTGCCATACCGTGACAGATATCACGTTCTGCAGTCCGTGTCAATCCCTTTTCCAGCACCCCGCCGAACAGGTACGGGTGCCTGTTCCGGTCCCTTATGGGACACCGGTCATCCCTGCATATGGTTTTTCGCAGGTTTGACCGGTAGACAGCCGGTCATTTCCGCTTGGCTGTCGGTTCATCCTTGACCGCCCAACGGAGCCGGTAGGTTGACGCCCCGACGTTCAGCCGTCCCTTGCGGACCACGGTCAACAGACCAAGCCCTCTGAGTCGACACACCGCCCGGTAGATCGTGCTGACCGACAGGCCAGCCCGCCGCGCCAGATCCGCTTGCGACGTTCTGACCAGACCGTTCGGCTTCGCGTCCCGAAACAGGATCAGCCACACCACCGCCGCCGTCGAGTCAACCTGCCGAAGCGTCACATCGACGAAGGCGTTCAGCACACCGAAACGCCTGGCCGTCCGACCCCGAGACCGGGCCTTGGGATCGGTCTCGCCGTTGCCCTTTGGCTTCGAGCGGTCCGATTCCATCGGGGGCAATACGGCATCACCTTCGAGGGGCGGGCCGTCTCGGTTCATGCCGTGTCCTCATCTTCGTCATCAGGCGCCGCGGCCGTCCGGTTCCAGAGCGCCGCCAAGCCCGCCCGCAGCTTGCCCTTGTCTACCGATGAGGGGTTCCCCTCCGGTCCGGCTGCCGAGCTGAACCGCTGACGGGGTCGGTCAAACGCCAGCTCGACGTCCTGCAGGGCCGTGTACCGCGCCTTGAGATGCCGAAGCGTCACAAGCGCGTCATCCTTCGGGGTCGGCACCAGGATATAGGCGCTGTCCGCCCCGAACTCCAGTTCGCTGCTCTCCCGGAAGGATGCCAGGTTCAGCCCGTCACCCGTGTAGGAGCTGCGCCCGTACCGGTCCTTAGTTCGGGCCACCGCCGCAACGACCACGACCGCCACGCCGGCATCGGCAAACTGCCGGAGGTAGTCCATCGTCGCATCAACCGAACCCCGCCGGCTTTCATGCTGGCCCGGCGGTCGGATGCGTTGGATGTAGTCCAACACGATCAGATCAGCCCGGCAATCGTCCGCCGCCGCCGCTACGTTGGCCAGGTCAAACGGCGGCCGGACGAAGGCGAGCCGTTCGGCCAGAGGTTCAAGCGTGTTCATGGCCTGGTCGATCCGATCGGCGTGCACGCTTTCGAGCTGCCGATACCGGATCATGTTCAGCTCGACACCGCTCAGCCGTGCGAGCTGTCTATCGAACAGCACGTCGGGCGGCATCTCGATGTTGCAGACCACCGCCCGAAGCTCGGGGGTGAGTCGTAGCGCATCGATGACGAGCTGCATCACCAACGCCGACTTGCCCGAGCCCGGCGGCCCGCCGATGAGCACGACCAAGCCCGGCCCGAGTTCGATACCCGACAGCGCCCCGGAGCTGACCGGGTACAGCACCGGGGCCTTGCCCGTCAGCACGTCTTCCCGCCAGCTATCAACCACGTCAGCGGCCGTCTGATAGCGCGCTTCGGGGCTAGCCATCGGTCTGGCCCTCCGTCGCGTTCGCCAGTCCGCAGTCAATCTGCCGCTCGACCTCTTTCGGCGGCAGCCCCGAATCCAGACCCGACTCGGTCAAGAGCGCATGCGCCAACGTCGGCGGACACCCGAACTCCGCCAGGTTCGCCGCTGCGCTGAATAGCCGCAGATGCCGCTCGCCGACAGGCGCCGCGCAGCCGTCACGGATCAGCTCAAGCGTCGCCCGGTTCAGACGTGCCCCCTCGATGCCCCGTACCCGTCGTTGTCGAGCTGCTTCGGCGGCCTGTCGCACTTCGTCTTTGGCCCGGGCCCACAGCTCGATGGCCTGATCGCTACATCCCGTGGGCTCCGGGATCTCGAAGGGCTCAGGTTCGATGGCCCGGTCGAGAATCGCATCGACCGACAGGTGCATCAGTTCATCGACGCTCAGATACCGCTTGTAACGGCCCGTCTTGGCGTGTCGGCTGTTCGGAGCGCGAAAGAGCTGCACCTTGCTGTAGGTCCCGCTGTCGATGCTCACCGCCGCCAGCTCGGCAAGGTGTTCAGCGAATCGCCGCGCCACCTTGTGGAACTCTGGCGACGGTTCCGGATGCCACAAGCCCGTGGGAACGCCGAGATGGAAGCCCTTGCTGCCCGAGTAGAAGGCCAACACGTCGCCATCGTCGATGCCGAGCCGTTCAGATGCAGCCATCGCCAGCCGTCGTGCATCCTGCAGCGCTGCCGACAGATCCCCTTCGCGGTCGATGTCCCACCAGAGCCACAGGGCCCAGCACAGACCGGAGAATCCCGCCGTCGAGCCGTCGTGGTCGTCCAGGTACTCCGAGAAGTCTCGACCGTAGGTGAACGCCGACAGGTACGCTGGGCGGTGCGTCTCGGCGCGCTCGTCACACTCGGCATAGGCCCGGAAGGCCACGGCCCAATCGATCGGCCGCCGCGTCCCGGTCTTCCCGTCAAGCACCCGAAACCCGAGATTCATGTCAGAACGGCACACGGCCACCCCCTTCGGCTGTGTCGCCGTCTGGCCCTTCCGGGGTGGACGATTCCGCCGGCCCTGTCCCCCCCGAACCGTCATCCCTGTCGGCGTCCGTTCGGCCGCCATCGTCGGACGGCGCAAAGGGATCTTGCTTGGGTTCGTCGATGCCGACCACGTCGAAGCGCCGCACCCGGTTGTACTCCGCGCCGTCGTCATTGCGCCGCAGGGCCAGCTTGACTCGACACCGAATGCCTGGCGGCAAGGGTCCGTCGAGCTGTTCAAGCGACGTGATTCCGAGCTTGCCCAAATCTCGTTTCGCCATCGGCATAGCCGCTTCGGTCAGCCACACGTCATGCCAGAACCGACGGCCGACGTGTTCGCCTTCGGCCACGCGGAAGGTCAACTTGTAAGCTGGGGTCCCGGTCCGGGACTCGGTCGGCTCGCCGACGATGACATGGGCGATATACTCACCGCTCGGTAGCGGCGCGAAGTCTTCGGCAGCTTCGGTGCGGTTCCAAGCATCGGCTAGCACAGAACGGTCATCTGCCTGTAGAATGTCGCTGAGTCGTCTGCGGTTCACAGGAGCAGTCCTTTCGTTCGGGCTCGACGGTGACGGCCGTCGGGCCCTTCGTGTCTCTGAATGCTGATCGCATCGGCCGGTCGACGCCGCCTGTTGCGGGGGACGGTGGGGTCCGATGCCCCCGCAGCCACTCGGTAGCGGTCTCCCGGCAGACGAGCTGCCAGACACTCACCGGCCTGGCGTGTGCTACCGCTCGGGTCGATGGGCTGAATCCCACGCGACGGATGATCCCCGCCTGCACCAACACACCCGGCACCGCTCCCAGGCACACCGGGTTGACGCCGGCAGGGAGTCGGACCAGATGCCGAACGTCATCGGCCGTCGCCCAGCCACGTGTAAGGACGGTCTCCAACAGCGCCCTCCGACCGCCCAGGATGCACCGATCCCGCAGCGCGTCCAACGACCCATGCCCTTGTCTCATCGCACTGCCCCCCGTGCCGACCGCACGGGCGGACATCCGTCCCGCAGCCAGTCCATCAGCGCAGCCCGTCGCCACCGGACAAGCTGCCCGAGCTTGATCGGCCGTGGCATCCGCCCCGAATCGCTGAGACGGTAGACGTGGCGCTTGCTGCAGCTCAAGAGCCCGGCGACTTCCCGGACCCCCAACAGCTCCGCAGTAACAACCGGCTGCGGACCCGGCCCGCCAGATTCCTTGGCGGCGCTTCCGGCTTGTGTTGTCATTGTGAACGACTCCGGTCTTGGATCTCAGGCGTGCCAGCGTTTCCTTGCCGCTGTCATCACACGCCGTTTTTGGTCCACAAACCGGAAGGGGCGGAAGCTCCGACCTTCCGCCCCTCCGCGCAGAAAAACGCCCCTGATGCCTAACCAGGGGCGATTGCGGGTACAGTCTTTCGCTGAGATTTCCGCTTGCCTTCCGCCCTACTTACCCGCAGAGCGCGGACGGACGTGATGCGGGAGGCTTTCCGGTTCGATGTCTTCCACTTTGACGAAACACCGAGCCGCTTCGGCGCGGCCTGCTCGGCTCGTGTTCTTCTGAGTGCCGGTCAAGCGCCGGTACTCCCGTAGGTTTCGTTGCCACGTCGCAAAGCTCGGCAGGTCATCCCCCTCGCCTGCCTGTTCGTACGACCTGAGGAGCAAGTCATACACTTCGCGGTCGGTCGGGTCCGCCTTGCCGAGCACTCCGGCGCCGTGTTGGTACTGGCTGTATGCCTTCTGAGCACGCGGGGGGGTGTCGCTGCTTTCCGCTGGCGCTCCTTGACCATCCGCTTGGTCCTCAGTTGGCGTGTCCAGCTTGGCCCACCCGCGTTCCGTCAGCGAGAACCCCACAAGGGAACGGTCATCGGTCCCGCGCAAGAATCTGGGCGGCAAACCGCGGAAGGCCAGACTCCGGGCCGCGTGTCGCCCAGCCGTTGCTCGGATGCGGTGCCACGCCAAGGTGATGACGTCCCCGTCTGCCCTCACATAGCGAAAGGCTGGCAGTTCTGCTGGTTCCGAAAGGTACGGGGGCTGAAGGGCAAGCAGGGGGCCGACGGGGTACCGTTCGTCCAGAAACACTTTGTCACAAGGTACCTTGCAGATCAGCCCGCTGAGGCAGATTTCCTTGACGGCAGCCTTGAAGTCCACCGAGCTGTCGAGGCTGGGCTGGATCTCCAGCCAGAACATCACATGCGGGACGACGTCAAACGTGACCATGCCCTCAGGAGTACCGTCTGGTCCCGCGGAATGCACGCCCTCAAGGGCAAGTCGCTTCAACGTTCTGAGTACGTGTAGCTTCCGGGCTTCATCAGAATTGAGGTTGGGCACTGTCCACCATCCTTCCGGGTCACCGCCCGGACGGCATGCCGGATGGTGGAGAGAGCATGCCGCGCCGGACGGCGCTTGGCGGTGGCCTACCGCCGTCCCGTATGCCTTTGTCAATCTCGATCGTAGGTGGGGAGCGCGTTTGCGCCAACCGCTGAACAGCGTGGTTCCGGAAGGGAACCGCTGCTTCGCTCGGTGGACGACGTGGTGAGCTGTGCACCGATCCGGTCCAGCCATTGCCCAAGCGACCCGAGCTGTGCTGTGCCGGTCGCCCCCCGGTTTGCCGTGTCGGCCGCTACCCACCGGGTCGCGGTGAGTTCGGCCCGGATCTGCAGCGCGTCCGTAGCGTAAAGGCCGTGCTTGAGGGCGTTTAGCGAGCTTGCCCGCTTGCCCTTCGCGGTCCTGGGGCCCGTGCTGAACCGCCAGGGCTTCAGCCTACGCGCCGACGCCCGAAGACTCGCCAGGCCCCTCGGGGTCAGCCGGTAGCGTCGCTTGGTCTTCGATGTCCCCATGCCATCCCTGTTCGTTCTGCCCGTTTTCGCGCCGAGCCGGTACCCGTGCGATGTTGGTCACGATCTGCTGTTCCGCCACGTTGGCCTGGCCGATGCTCAGCCGGTTACCGCCCCGCTTCGAGCTGCGGTACTCAGCCAAGGCGAGCATGTGGCGTCGGAACGTGTTCGCCGCACGGTCGGCCGCTTCGTTGATGATCCGCACATGGTTGATGGTCGGCGCCGCACCGGACATGCGGCTGAGCTGAGCCAGCCGGCCATGCAACCAGAGGATCTGAGCCGCCAGCATTTCTTCGAGCGGGTCCTGGGGAGCCAGCCGCCGGATGACGGCAGCCACGTTGTCCCGCACCGCGTCGACCATGTCGTCACCCACGCCCGCACCCCGGAGCTGCTCCTCATAGACGACACTGCCCAAGATGCGGTGGTGGAAGATGTCGCCGTAAGTCCGTCCGCCCGCCGCGCTGTCGGTCTCGGGTTTCGTGGGCAAGCGCTCGGCATCTTCGGTCTTGGCGACGGACCCCTTGGCCGGGGGCTTCGCTGGGCGCCTTCTCGCCCGTGCTGGTCCCTTGTTTGTCATGCCCCGCTCCTTTGCTCCACCGACTTCCCGAGGATGTCCGCCAGCGCCGCCCGCTCTTTGGCCGACAGCTTCAACAGCTCCGCCGCCAGCGCTTCGAGCGGCCGGCCAAGCGCCCCCGGATCGTGCACGTTTTCCGCGTTCCCGGTGCAAACGCTGGTGCAAACCGAATCGGGCGCGTTCGTATCTTCTTGTGGTTGCGTCGGTTGGGACTCTGTCCCGTTGGCCTCCGGAGCCAGAGGTTGCAGGTTCGAATCCTGCCGGGGACGTTCGCCATTTCCCGCCGAATCGCCGCTTTCCCTTGGTATTCGCAGGCTTTCGGCATCCGCTGCAGGAAGGGTCCTTGCGTCCGACTACGAGAACCGCTTGAAGATCCGCCACTCGGAGGCTTGGGCCCGCAAGATCGCCCGCTCGACGAAGGCCGGCGAGAGCCGATACGCGAGCCAACCCGCAACGCCCGCCGACGTCATGATGAGTTGTCGCTTGCGCTTCTTGAGCAACTTGACAATGAGGGCCGCGGCCTGGGCCTGACTGTGATGCGCGGGACGTCCCGGCGGCGCCAGGGAACCGTCCGCCGTGATGATCCGCTTCTCGGGATCGTGCTCGGTGAAACCGAGGTAGACCACGCCGACGTGGACGCCTTTCGGGATGAGTTCGATGCGGAGCGATTCGGCAAGCCCCGTCAACGCCTTCTTGGTGGCGCAGTAGACAGAAGCGCCGGGCAGGCCGAACAGGCCCGCGATGCTTGAGATGAAGACGAGCTGGCCCTTCGAGTCGATGAGGTGGCCGATCGACGCCTGGGACACGTTGAGACATCCGATGAAGTTCGTCGCGGTTACCTGACGGCAGACCTCCGGGCAGAGCTCGGCGAACTGCCCGCGCATGGAGAGGCCGGCGTTGTTGATGACAACGTCCAGGCGCCCGAAGTGGTCGATCGCGTCCTGGACCATCCTTTCGGCGTCCGCCAGATTGGCGACGTCGCCTGCGATCGCCACCACCTTGCCTCCCAAGCGCTCGATGTGGTCTTTCGCTTCGCCAAGGCGTGTTTCGCCGCGCGCCGCGATCACGACCTTCGCGCCGCGGAGCGCCAGTGCCCGCGCGGTGGCGAAGCCCACGCCCCGGCTCCCTCCCGTCACCAGCGCTACCTTGCCCTTGAAGTAGCCTCCGTCCATCTGAAGATGACCATACGTGCTAAGCGAGCGAATCGAGTCCTCGATTCCGGTTTCCACCGGACTTTGGCGCGCTCCGAGTTCGTCTGTCGCCTTGGCAGAGCTGTAGTAAGCGCCGAGAAGAGAGAACCTGGCCACGGACCGGTTGAGTTTCGGTCGTTTTCCCACAACGCTTCCGAAGAGCGACGCCATCGTCCCAGCCAGACGAATGACCGAGCCGGGAAGCGTGCGTTTGGGCGCGCGGACCCCGGCGATCCGGGCGACGCGCGAGAAGAAATCGCGGTAGCACAGGTTGTGCCCGCCCAGGATATAGGTCTGGCCCGTCCTGCCCTTCTCCATCGCCGAAAGCATGGCCCGCGCCACGTCCGGCGCGCAGGCGAAGCTGCGTCCACCAGGTGCGGTGAAGGCCATGGGGCGCTGGATGAACTGCCGGACCAGTTCGCCCCCGCTGGGTCGCGAGTCGTAAGGCCCCAGCAAGAAGGTCGGCGCGACGATGACCGCGTCGAGGCCACGTGTGCTTGCGTACTGGCGGACGAGTTCCGTGGCTCGATACTTGGACTCCATGTACGGCGTACCCCGGTATGCTTCGGGGAAGGCGCCGGTCTCACCTCCCGGCGCAGAAATGGGCCCCGGCTCGAAGCAGGACGCAGAACTGACGAAGACCAGCCGCTTGATCGGGACCGCCAGACACGCATCCAGGACGCGGCGGGTCCCCTCCAGATTCACCTTCCACACCCGCTCGGCATCGGCCCAGAGATCCGTGATGGCCGCACAGTGGAAGACGCCGTCACACCCCGCCATAGCATCCGAGAGCGAGAAGCTCTCGTCACAGATATCGCCCTCGACCTTCTCGGCCGGCAGACCATCGAGCGTGACGGAACGGCTCCCGGGGCAGATGAGACATCGCACGGAATGATCCTTGGCGAGAAGTTCCCGAACCAGGTTGCTTCCCAGAAGGCCATCCGCACCGGTCACCAGAACTCTCATTTCGGCGTGCTCTTTGCTGCTACACGTTTGACGACGCTGATACGTCCGCCTCGGCGGTCCGTTGCGAATCCCTAAGGGTGTATGTCGAAGATCGTGCCTGGCAGGTACGCTCGTCCCCGCAAGCAGGCCGGGACTTCGAACCGTAAGCCAACCCTATGTGTGCTCGGTCCGGGCAATGATCTCGTCCTGGATCGCGCTCCCCAGATCAACGAAGTATGTGCTGTAGCCGCCGACCTTGACGATCAGGTCCCGGTAATCTTCTGGCTTCATCCGGGCCGAGCGGAGCAATTCGGCGCTGGCCACGGTCGGCTGTATCTGTGACCCGCCCAGCTGGAAATAGGTGCGAATCAACGAAACCCACTTCGCCCTCGTCTCCGCGTCCCGACCGATCGCGGTGGGATGGAATCGCACGTTCACCGCGCAGCCCGTCACGTCCTCGAACGGCAGCGCGGCCACGGAACGCAAGGCCGCGGTCACACCAGAGCGCTCGACGTTGTAGGGGTTGCAGCTTGCGGCGTAGGGAGTGGCAGCCTTACGCCCGTCCAAGGAGGCAATCGACAGGCGTCCGTCAATCGTATGGGTGGTCATGCTGATGACATAGACCACGAACGGGCCGCCGCGAGCGTTGCGGTACTGGTACGTCTCTTCGAAGAGATCCTTCATCACGCGCCGTGCCAGCAGGTCCGTTGCGGGATCCCCGTTGCCCCATTTTCCCTGAACGCTGCGGATCGCCCGGTAGACCGCCTCGTGTCCGATGTAGTTGCGGTCCGCGGCCTCGATGAGTTCCCGGAGGGTGTACTTTCGCTGCTCGAAGACCAGCGTGCGAATCACGTGCAGTGAATCGATTGCGTTGGCGATCGAGTTGATCATGGAGATGCCGGACAGGGCATAGCGCCCCCCGCCCTCGGTCACGTCTCTTCTGGCGTGGAGGCAACCATCGACAAACGCCGAGATGTAGGGCGCCGGCAGTCGGTCGGCAAAGACCCGATCGCGCAGGTTGGAGGCGTCCACGATCTTCCCGATCTGGTGCTTGCCCTGTCTGACGAACGCCTGGACCAGCTCCTCGAAATCCGCGAACGAATCGGGGTCCCCCGTGGACAACCCCTCATTCCTCAAGCGCCCGGCGAGCGTTCGGACGTCGCCGTTCCGAAGCGTGATATCGAGCACCTTGCAGAGCTGCAACGCGCTGGCACTCATGCTCCCCGTCTTGCCCGGACACGTCAGGTCGACGCACCCCATGACCGCATAGTCTCGCGCATCGGGTTCGGCGAAGCCTCTGCGTTTCATGGCCTCGATGTTCACCTCGTCGTTGAACAACGAGAAGTTCGACGTTCCCCCTTCGAGGTACGCGGCGATTCGCTCGAGCAGTTCGTTCGGCGTATTCGAGTGGACTCTCACGGACACGTTGGTGATGGCCTTCGAACCGTTGGCAGCATCGACGAAGAGGTAGGTGAGCGCGTTCGTGCAATCCGAGCCTTCCCGCGACACGCCGCCCAAGGTCACCGGCGAGGAACCGAGGAATCGATGGTAGAAGTTCGCCAGCATGTTCGATTCGGGCCGGATGTTCTGCGACATGGTCTTGAGCAGCAGTTCCTCGAGCAGCTCGCGGGCCTGCTCCGCGTCAATCCTGCCCCCCTCGGTATCGCGCTGGTAATACGGATAGAGGATCTGGTCCAAGCGGCCGAAGCAATGCAGGTTCACGGGATGGGCAAGCTCGACCGCGGTCTTTGTGGTCCAGAGGGCCTGCAGCGCTTCTGGGAAGGTCCGGGCGGGATATAGGGGGACCCGGCGGCAGACGTCGAGCATCTCTTCCCGCGCCGCGTGCTGCCCCGGATCCGTCGTTTCCACGAGTGCCGTTTCGAGCCTGGCAACCAGCCTGCGGGCGAAGACGATGATCCCATCGAGGGCGATCACGACGGACTCGAGGAAATCGCGCTCGGGACCGTCGACGCCGACCCGCTCGAGCATCTTGCGGGCTTGCGAGTGCATCTCGAGGAGTCCGCGCTCGAGAACCGGGCGATAGTCCAGGATCACATGCCCCTGATAGCTGGCAATGCTGGCTGCCGCGCCAATCATCATCACTTGGCGCGACGTGTTGCCGGGGATGGCCGTCACGAAATCGTGCATGTCTTTTGAGTACAGCCCTGACGCCATCAAGGCCGCCTGGACGTGATCGACGGTCGTCTTGCCTTTCCAGTACGGCAGCAGGGAACCCAGGAGCAACGCCCGATCGTCGTCCCGTATCTGATAGGGATTGATCGAACGCTCGGACATGGTCTTGAGGTCCATGTTCAACGGCTGCTCCCCGCTCTGTCGCACGATCCGCTGGTTCCTGAGGAACTCGAGCAGGACGCGTCTGCGAAGCATGTACGTCAAGCCCTTCAGCATCGATCGGCATCGGAAGCGAATCATCGAACGCTTGGTCAGTTCCGTTTCGAGCACCGCGTTGAAGACGCCGCGCTCGATGTCGATGGGGATTCCCAGGAAGTCTTCGGTCCAGCAGCCGGCGATCCGGTCGTCGGGATCCACGTAGTGCGTCATCTTCTCGTAGACGTTCCTCATCGCGAGCGCGACGCGCACGGGCAGCGCGATGCCCTTCTGCTCGGTGTCCATCCAGCTCTCGGTGTAGTACCTCGCGCGCTGGACGGAGATGAAGGCAGGGCCCGTCTGGTAGCGGTGCCTCATTCGTGCGATGCGTTCACTGCTTTGCGGGTTGACACGGGGCACAGGCTCCTCGAGAACCCCCGATGCGGCCTCCCGTATCATGGTCGACCTCCTCCCACGAACCCGTGGCCCAAGCACCAGGCCTGACGCGAAGCGGACGCGAGGCACCACCCCTTGTGATCATCACGATAGGCCCGATGTGCCCTAGTTCATGGTATCACGTCGAATGCCGATCGAGCAATCGCGACGTCTCCTTCGGGGGAGCAGAGTCCTTACTGGCCAGGGAACCGTCGGTGCTGACGGATGCGGCCTGGCGCCTGGGCTGCAAAGCACTCATGGTCAACACGAACGGCTGGCCGTGCCCTCAGCTACTGCCGCATCTCCAAAGCGCTCCTGGACCCGCGGGAGCTTGGAATCTGCCGGCAAGTTACTTGACCAGCGTCTGGGGTTGGCCGTTGTGGGGCAAAACCCCTGTGGCTATACTGACCGCCATCTGTGCGTCGTCCAGGGGAGGACACACGATGCGGCTGAAGCGGCGTGCGAAGGTCGCATGGGCGATCGTGATCGTCACGGCCATTGGCTCGCTCTACTTCACGGTTGTACGCGGTCGCAACGACATCTTCCCGACGACGCCGCCCCCTACCTCGAAAGCGAAGGTCCACAGCCCACCCGACCAGGCATCGCTGGCGCTGGTCAACGAATTCATCAGGTGGTACGAGCTTCAGTTCGTAAGAAGGATGCGTTGGGTGGGGAGTTTCTCCACGGATGTCAACGCCCTTGTCAACGAGATCGGCCTTGAGAAGACGCTTGATCGATACGTCGCACTTCGAGAAATCAACCTCGAGTATGCCCTGCAGCACCCCGATTGCCGGACCATACCCGAAGACGACCTCGAACGACTCGCGCACCTGCAGCTAGAACATATTATGTCGAATACCCGGACGAGCAGGACGTGGATTGACTACAGCGATCCGAAGCTCAGAGAAGGCGTTATCGAGTCGTTGAAGGAGACGTCTCTTGCCTGGATACCTTTCTATCAGAAGCTGCTTTCCGGGCCGGCTCCCTCTGGGGGGGAGCTCAAGGCGAACATCAGGGCGCGTGTTCTGAGGCACGAGTACGTCGATACGATGGAGCGCGTTATCCGGACAAAGGCCGCGCTTCACAAGTCTATGAAGGAAGGCATTGTCTGGTACGCTTCCTGGTTCTTCTGGGCGAGAAACATGGCGGACAGGGTCGGCAAACAAGACATCGCGGCGTGCTGGGCAACCGTGGATGACATCTACGGCGATGCCGCAGGAGCCGACAAGGAGGTCATGGAGGACGGAAAGGCACTGGGGTGCTTATCGGTTCAGAGCGGGCCCTGACCGCTGCGCACTGCGCGATGTCCGGTTGGGCAAAGACGCACAAAGCCACGGACATAGTGTCCTGCCCCGGGCGGACAGAGCACGGGGAACCTACCCGTGGTACTCGTTCAGGGAAGCTCGCGAATCCGCAATTCCTTGAACTCGACGGGAGCGCCCTCGGACTCCAGGCACAGGTAGCCTGTTCGAGGATCGCAACCGGAACCGCCGGAGACCTCCTCCCCGTTGACCCACAAGCGGACCTCTCCGTTGATGCAGCGGACGTAGTAATGGTTCCACTGGTTGACGCCCTTGCTGAGATTCTTGGAGGGGAAGCTGCGCTTGCCGTTGGGTGAGACGGGCGGGAATGGCTTCATCCGAGAACGGCCCACGGGGAAGACATCGCCGTGTGACGTGAACCAGTCGGCCGGCTTCTTGTGTCGCTTTCGGTATTGCTCGGCGTAGCCCAGGTCGAGCACTTGCACCTCGATGCCGTGCGGCAGACCGGGCTTGCCCTCCTTGGCGAGTCGTTCGATCGAGTCGTCCGTGGCCCATACGAAGATGCCGGAGTTGCCGGCTTCCTGACGGTGACACCACTGACAGGAGAGCTCGAAATTGGTGAACTTCTTCTTCGTCCTGAGCACACCAACCGGTTTGCCGGTGCAGTAGAGGACCTGCTCTTTCCACGTCCACGTGTCCGGCGCGCAGTTCACGTTGGTGAAGTCCTTCTCACCCAACGCCCGCCACCCCGGTCCCGTACCGTCGATGAAGGCCTTCGGCCGCCCCGGCGTCTCTGCCGCCACAGCCGTCGCACCCATCATCGACACGCTTGCGAAAACCAGTGGCACGACTCGCCAGCACGCACCGGGCCGGAACTTACCGGTCGGGCAGGATCCCATGGGCATATCTCCTTCCGTCTCAATCGTCCTGAGCAGCATACCCCGCCATCGCCCCCGATGCCAACCCTTGCGGGTGGGTGCATGACAATCCAGGCGGCAGGGCGAGGCCAAGGCACACGCACGCAAGCGCCAAGTCCCGCGGACCCTCGGCCCCGGAGGGGCCCGGGACCGTAGCCAGGGGTGAAGTCCGCCCGTGGCGGACGTAACCCCTGGTTAGGAACCCACCACAAGGCCAGCCCCAGAGGGGCGGAGGAAGGACACGCCGCCGACGTATTGTGGGGAATCGCAGCCCCATGTGCTTTGCGATGAGCGAACCGCTCCGGCGGTTCTGCCCGCGGGTCCTGCATACGCCCAGAAGGCGCGGCCCGCGACACCGGACCTCCCTCCGCCCTTACAGGGCGGGTTGGCGTGGGGGCTCGGTTACCAGGGGTTCCGTCCGCCGCCTCGGCGGCGGCCTTCACCCCTGGCTACGTTCCTCCGGCCCTTCGGGCCTGAATACAGCCTGCCAAATCTGTCATGCACCCCATGCGGGTCCAAAGGACAATGCAGATTCCGCGCTGGGCAGCTTCGGGATCGAGCGCCGACGCGTTTCAAGGACGGGCACCGGCGCGGGTGGCCCTTCTCAGCGCCCAGAAGCGTCCGGTCATGGCGCGTCGCTTCGTGGTTCAACGTTCGTCATCGCCCTGAGGCAGACCGGGCCGAGCAGGCCCGATGGCTCGAGGGGCCACTTGGCCGGCTCGATCTTGCGGTAGTGCACCGTGACGATGTTGATGTCCTTCATGATCTTCCAGTCGACGCCGCGGCGGTCCAGGTCGCGGATGCGGTTGGCCGAGCAGTTGGTCACCTCGATGGCCAGGGCGTTCTTGCCCGGCTCGAGATACCGGCCCACGCGGAGTTGGTGCGGCAACGCGACGATCACACCGGCATCCTGACCGTTGATGCGGACCCGCGCGCTCGCACGGATATCGCCGAGGTCCAGCAGCCAATCGTCGGCTTGGGCACCGGCCGGCAACGTAATCGTCGTCTGGTAGCGCCCCGTGCCCGCGAAGCGCTTCGCCTCTTCGTCCGGGGCCTCCGTCCATGAAGCGAGGGTCTCCAACTTGTATGAGGCGGGCAGTTTCGGCTCGCCCTCGACGAAGTCCACTTGCCAAGGCCCGGACACGACGATCGGCTCGCCCTTCGGCTGGAGGTAGGTCCACTTGGGACCGGCGATCGATTGGGGACTCAGGCGGACGATCCGCGATTCGCCCGGCGCAAGCTGCAGATACACTTGCGATTGGCCCGCGCGCTGTCGAACGGCCAACGTCCCGCGATGTCCCGTCATCGGATCGAGCAGAACCGCAGACACGCATGGCCGACTCAGCGCCAGCCAGCCGTCCCACGCCGCGGCCATCTGGTTGGCGATGAAGTAATAGCGATCGTCGCCGACCTTGCGGCGAATGAACTTCAGGCCGCTGTCGGCCATGGCCTCCCGCGGGAGGCCATGCTTCTGGAGGGCTTGGGACAGGTCCGATGCGACGACCGCGTTTGCCTTCGCCAGCCGCTCCCGCTCAATCGCGAGCTGCCTTCGTCGCTCATCCAGCCGGGCCAGGCCGGGCACGTCCTTGGGGATCTCGTTCTCGAACATGACCACCGCTCCCTTCTCAGCCAGGTCGGCCAGGACGCGGAGGGTCGCGACGGGCATGTACCGACACGCGGGCACGACGATCGCGCGGTAGCGCCCGCCGGGCGCGCAGAGTTTGCCGTCACGGAACGCGATGCCCCGCAGCAGTCGGTCCGAGATGATGTCGAAGGCGTATCCGGTCTTCAGCAACAGGTCGGCGACGTGGCCGATCCGCTGCGTGGCCATCCACTCTTTGCCGTGGACCGTCATCTTGAGCGCCGTGCCGCCGGGCTGCATCCAGTAGTCGTAGATCGGCCAGTAGACCAGGAGGTCGTTGTCCGGCCCGCCGGCCTGAAGGACGGACTGGCATCGGGCAACGTACGCGTTGAGGACCGGGAAGTCCCGCCAGATCGCGTTTCGCCAGTCGAACTTCGTGGACGCGTAGAAGAACCAGCCTGGCCAGGGCGCCTCCTTCGGCGAGTAGCAGGAACCGTGGTAAAAGACGTGGTTGATGCCCAACAGGAAGAACTGATCCAGCTGGAGCTTGACCTGGCTCAGGGCGGTGTGCCAGTGCTCGCGGAGCCACGTGCAGCTCTCGGACGAGACGAGCTGTCTGCCCGGCTCGTGCGCGATATGGGCGGCGGAGGCGGACAGCATGCAGATCCGCGGATCCGAATCGCCCGGCCGGACCATCTTCGGATCGCGCCGGAAGCCGGGGATCGGGTAGTCCGGCGCGCCGAACATCTCGGTCTCCGGGATGTCGCAGGCGGCGTAGGTGTCGATCAGGTTGCTCGGCGAACCGTGGGCCTGATCTCGCGTGATCATCCCACGTGCGTGGGCCCAGTCGACCCAGATCTTGATGAACGCGTGGTGCAGCTCGCCCAGCACCTCCCGGTAGTCGCATTTGAGCCGGGCGCGGGTCTTATCGTCGCCCTTCTCGCCGAAGAGCACCTCGTAGTGGTCGGCCAGGTCGTAGCCGTGGCGGGCCTTGAACGCCTCGGGCAGCTCCTCCGACCAGTTCCCGCTGTACTCGAATGAATCGTGATACTGCGCTCGCGGCAGGGCGAGGTCGGCCCGGTCGAGGGCGTCGCTGAATCGCTCGAGATAGAACCGCATGGCTGAGGGCGAATACGGGTTGAGCATATGGCCCGCGCCGCCCGGTGCCGCCCGCTTGACCATCCGCTTGGCGGAGAACGTCAGCTTGCCCGCCTTGCGATCATAGTTGGCGACGACGTCGGCCGTCTTGGCGTCGAGCCCGGGCCCGCCGAAGCACCAGCCCGTACCCGTGGTCATATCCACGTTCATACCGACGCGACGCGCCTTGCGGACGAGGTGGTCAAGCATCTCCAGCCATTTCGGCGACAGGTACTGGATGTACTTGTCCTCGTATCCCCGGGCACCATAGATGGGCACGACGTGGAGCGTGCCGATGCCGGCTTCGTGGTAGCGCTCCACGTTGTAATCGATATTGGCCTTGTCCCACGCGCTGCCCGGACACCAGAAGTACGTCCCCGGCCGATGGACGGTCTTGATCTCGAAGGGCCATCCGGCGTCGTCGGCCTGAACGACGCTCGCTGATGCGGGGAGGAGTGAAGCGCCAAGGATCGCAAGCAGGGCGGCCGTCGTACGGAACGGTTTCGCTGTCATCGTAGCCCTTTCGGTTGATCGATGCACCAGCCCAAAGCCCGACGTCAGCCGAATCAAGGGCATTGTCAGGACGCGCACATACTCTACCACGAATCATCCCATCCTTAAGGCAATGGCCCGAGGCCAGCACGGCGCGGTTCGTCCTCCTCCCAGGTACACAGCACCAGGACGGGAACGAGTGGATCGGCGCGCCCGCAACCATCATCCCCAACGCAGGTCCACCAAAACCGAGGTGGTACGTCTCCAGGGGATAGGGTAGAATCGTCATGACGTCAGGCCGTTCCATATCCGTATCATTCATTGGCGATCCTGTACTGCACGGGCAAGGGCGTCAAGGAGTGTGCCGCCGTGCTGCCCGAATCGTTCAAGGCGCCACTTCAGAGCCGCTTCAACCTGGTCGGGGCGACCCGCGAACGCAACTTGGCCGACGGATGGAACCGCGTGCAACGGCCGATGGCCCTTGAGCGCAAGTATCCCAAGACGCCGAAAGGACCGCGCTGGCAGCGGGTCTTGCCTCAGCAGAAGCGCTGGACGAACACGAAGAGTGGTGAAGGGGGCCGGCATCACGTGGATGAGTCGCTCGTCCAGAAGCCCGTTCGGGCCGCGGTCTCGAAGGTGGGCTTGACGAAGCGGGGCACCTCCCACACCTTCAGGCATTCCTTCGCTACCCGTCTGCTGGAGGGCGGCTACGATATTCGGACGGTCCAGGAACTACTTGGTCATGCCGACATCAAGACCACGATGGTCTATGCTCATGTGCTCAACCCCGGACCATCAGGTGTCCGTAGTCCTGTGGACGGGCTTTGAGTGGAGGTTCCTATGCTGACCCGCATAACATGCCGTAATAAGTGCTCGGGCCAACGGCAAGCCGCTTGAAAGACAGGCTTTGTTGTGCCTTCGATAGGATCCCCGGAGTCGTCCTATGCGGCTGAGAACAAGAACTCCTGCATCTTATGCGGGTCAGTCTAATCATTGTTGGGCGCAACACATATGAAGACGGCATTGTCACGACAGCAAACGATCGAAAGAGTTGCGCTCGCTGCCGCTTTGACGGCCGCGCTGATAGCCTTGCTTGCCTGGGTCTTGACCTGGCCGATCAGTCTCTCGGCGTCCACCACGCCCTTTGACCCGGAAGGAAGGGTGAACCTTCACATATTTGTCGAGACTGAAGAGAGCGGCCTATCCGCAAGATGGCTCGCCCCATGCTTCTACGTTTTCTGCTGATCGCTTGTACTGTGCGGACTTGCTCTTGTAGTCAAGTCTGGTTCTCTTGTGTTCAGGAAACGTCGCCCTGTAGGTTACATCGTCCTGACCGGCGCGGGACTGGCTTTGTGTTGCTTCTCCCTCCTGACTGTCACCGGCCTTTCTGCAACGCTGACCGGGCTGAGTACACTGGACGATCTTTCTCCTGACCCCGCAGCGGCAAGTGAATACCTCGAAGAAGCTATTCGAGGTCGTGCGGCACCTGACCAGGAGGGGTGTGCAGGACTTGTCGAGGCGATGAGAACTCTCCACGCAAAGATTGATGTTGACCGCCTAGAGTCGACAGGCGTCCGCGCGGCGGACAGACCGCAAGGAGCTTCCGTAGCCCCACGATTTGCCCCGGATGAGGCATTGCCGCCTGTGCCGCCTGGGAGAGGGGCACGACATGCAAAGCCGCGTGACACCCTATGCACTGAGGCCGTATACTCCACAGCACGGTGGAGACCCGATGCCCTCAGGGCTTTCGAGAACGACTGGCTTGCTCCGGTGAATGAGTTGGCAGGTGCGCTCGAGAGGGCATGCTCTAGCGCGTACGGATACCCCGTAGGCTTCTTTGCAGACCATGAATCCACCTTGATGGAGTTCCTTCACCATTACAGGAAGGCATGCAGGATCCTGCGTCTGCGCGCTCTCTATTACCACCAGAAGGGCGACCTGGAGAACGCTGCCAGATGTGTGCGCTTGCAGGGCTCAGTCTCAAGAAACTTCGATCCCCAGACCATGCTCGGGCACGTATGTTTCCAGAGTTGCATACAGGTCTTGTACTCTACAACGGCGGAACTATGCTTTATGAGAAGCAACGATGCGGCGTTCGTTGCTGCCCTACAGGAAGTTGTCGCCGCACCTGCAGAATGTGACGAGCGAGTGGCCCGGGCACTCTCTGGTGAATTGGTGCACATAAGGTACGGTGCCATTAAGAAAGGCATGCAAGGGGAGCTTCTTGAAGGGACAGAGGAGAGTCTCAGACACATCATGACGCTGCTTTCTGAACGAGGGATGAATGAAGCCACGCCAGCAATACGTAGCTATGCCACTTCGAGAATGGAGCAATGCCAGCAGAGCTGGAGCTGGGCAATGCGTCTGGAAGGGTGGCGCGGCATCCCTACTCTGATTCTGATGTCTTGGAAGCTAAGACCGATCCACGCCAGCAATCTCTTGGAAGCGTTGCTCTTGCCCCCCTTGGCGCGCGCGGTCGAGAAGGCTCACGCGCTCTCAGCGACTCAGAGAATAGCAGTCCTCTGCTGCGCGCTGAAGCAATACAAACTGAAACGGGGGACGTTCCCTGAGAAACTGGACGCTCTTGCAGATGCAGGCGTCTCACCAGATGTCCTGCAGCTACCAGAGGGATACCGCTACAGAGCGGAAGGGAGGAGATTTGTGATCTACAGCTTGTCGAATTCCCATCTCTCCCTTGCGGAGGTATTAGGTATTATGCAAACCGGTAGAGGCGACCTGCATCGCTTTGGTCATGGTCGGAGGGATTTCTACGTGATCGGCGAATGAAGGTTCGGCATGTTCACGCACCCAGCGAGCCAGTCCACCTGACCGTCAAGTGCCGCGCGCCCTGAAGACTGGGCGAGGGGAAAGCGGGAGGTCGAAAGGGGGGGCAGGCTTGCTTATTGCTGTCCTTCCCGAATCGCTCGACATGGCCACGCAAACAGCAGCGTGGCCATGCCACCCACCGACATGCTTGATACAATGCGCGACAAGAACCTTGCGCTAGCGGGAGGGTACGATCATGGGCGGTGCGTTCCTGTTGTTGCTGATGTCGGGTATCGCCGGTTCGGTGCTGGGGCAAGCCAGTCCCCGCGCAATCGTCAGCGTCGCCGATCTCGGGGCGAAGGCCGACGGGAAGACGGACGACGCATCGGCGATCCAGGCCGCAATCGACCGTGTCTCGAGGACGGGAGGCCGGGTGCTCATCCCGAAGGCGGCATCTCCCTACCTCATCGGTCGATCACTCGTCATCGCGGCCGACAACGTGGAGCTCTTCGGTCCGGGCGCGACGCTCCGACTGGCGAACGGTGCCGGCTCGGGCAAGATCGTCGATTGCATCGAGATCCGCGGGACCAAAGCAAAGCCCAGCAAGAACACCATCGTTCGTGGCCTGACGATCGACGCCAACTTCTGTGCCCAAAAGAACGCGGGCAACCCCCGCGGGATTGACTGTGACTGGGCCAGTGGTGTGTCGATCGAGGGCGTGACGATCCGACGGGCGTTTGTGAGTCTGACGTTCGGGATGGGCGTTGCGCACAGCGAGGCGCGAGACTGCCTGGTGACCGACTACTACGACGACGGCTTCAACGCGAGCGGAGATTTCGTGAGCGACGGATGTCATCACATCACCTTCATCCGCTGCCGGGCTGTCGACTCGCGCCCGGGGGCGGACTGCGCGTGGGAGATCGAAGACGGCGCCAGCAACGTGACGCTCGTCGACTGCCAGGCCCACAATGTCCACAACTCCGCCTTCGAGGTACGCAGCCACGCGGTCAAGAAGTCATCCCAAATGCGAGGCATAACGTTCATCCGGTGCCGGGCCACCAACGTCAAGAACGCCGCTACCTGGACCGGATGGTTCGTCAGGGGCTGGGACCATCACATATCCACGAGCGGCGTAACGCTGGTCGACTGTGAGACCAACGGGAACTGCACCTTCGTAAACGGCGTCAACAACGTCTCGGTCATGGGCGGGCGGTTTACGGGCCGATTCCTCGTCGGCGTGTATCCAACGGACGTCAGCAAGAAGATCGATCCGAGACGGACGCCTCACCAGGCCCGCGATGTGGTGGTCACGGGCGCCGAGATCACGGCCCTGGAGGCCAATCTGAGCCCTGCTGTCGGCCCGAAGGAGCGCTATCAACCCACGCTCACGCTGCTCCGAACGCGCGTCACCCAGCGTGCGGCCATCAGGCCTGATCGAGCGAATCTAACCGCCTTGGACTGCCGGCTGCCTAGGCCGTCGCCGTAGCGATAAGCACGCCAGCAGCCGAGTCCCATGCCCACGTCGTTCGCACGCTTGCGTGGATGCGAGGCCATGCCATCCACCTCATCTTTCGAGCTTGTGCCGGTTCAGGACCACGAGGCTGTTGCCTTCGCGGGCGCCGACGAAGAGCAGGTCGCCGCGGACCGCTACGCCGTATGTCTTTCTCATCACCGGGTCGCGGAAGGAATTCACGAACCTGGGCTTCTGCGCGTCGCTGACATCGACAACGGCCACGCCATCTCCTTTCACCATCGGCAGGTAGGCGCGGTTGCCGAGGACGACGCAACGGTTCGGTTGACCCAGTCGCTCGTCCACCAGTTTGGCCTCGAGTCTCGGACGGGTGGGGTCTCGAAGATCGAACACGAGGAACGCGTTGCGATCCCAGGCAACGGTGAAGTAGCGATGGCCGACCAGGTCGCCGCTCAGTTGAGATATGGCCGGATCGAGCACCTGCGTGACCAGGCGGGGCCGAGCGGGAGACCTCACGTCCACGACCGCCAACCGATTGCGACGGCCAAAGAGCGTTCCGGTCAAGGCATACCGGTCGTGCAGCAAGACGCTAAACGGCCCGTCGTCTTCCGTCGTGACGACAACCGAGCCTACGACGGCGGGCCGACGCGGATTGCGCACATCGACGACGAACAGGCTCTTGGCGGCTTGATGCGCAACGTAGCAGTACCCCTCGCGGTAGGCCACTTTGTAGAGTACCCCTTTGATCTCGTCGCCCCCGACGACCACCGACCCGATCAATCGAACGGCCGACTTGTTCTGCACGTCGAGCACCAGGAGCCGGTGATTCCCCTGAGAGGCAACGTAAGCGGTCGCCCCATCCACCGCCAATCCGGCGGCCTGGCGGAGATCCGGGTGGGTGAAGCTGGAAACCACCTTCGGTTGTGTAGGGTTCTTGATCGAGCAGATGGTGAGTCGCTTCCCCTCTCGACATGGCAGGAATGCCCAATCCCCTTCGAGATGGACGTCCTCGACCCCCCGTAGTCGCACAGGATCGACGACCTGCCCGACAATCGGAGACGACCGCGTTTGTGCAGTTGCCTTGCGCATGTCCGGGATAAGCGCGGTGCCACAAAGAACGATGACCCAAACCGGCAGTCGAGGCGCGAGCACGATGGACAAGATCGCTGGCGTCCTACCCGGTATCGCCACTCGGCCGAATCGGGGCATCCCTCAAGAGTAACGCCCGGTCTGCACGGTGCCAAGGAGCGCATCTTCCGAGCAGCCATTCCCCCTCGCGTCGCTTCACCTGGCCACACAAGCAGCGGCGTGTCCATGCCACCAAACCAAGGAACGGATGCGTTGATCCGTCGACCGCCATCGAGTAAGAACAAGGGGAAGGACCGACTGGAAGTAGGAACGGAGGAGGGCTGATGTGCCGTCCGAAAGCGGGGGGCACACCTCCCGCGCTCCGATTTCGCGCCCTCCCTCATGTCCGGGTCACATCGAGCAGTCTATCGCCAGTAAGGAGCAGCAGCATGAAAGCGAAACGGTTCAGTGTGTTGGCGGTTGGTGTGACGCTGGTCGCTGTCCTGGCGGGTGGAGCGATCCTGTTGGCCGAAGTGCTGGACACAGGGCTCACGTACCAGGGGCGACTGACGGACGGCGGCGAGCCGGCCAACGGGCGCCACGACTTTGCGTTCACGTTGTACGACGCCGAGACGTTCGGCAGCATCTTGGCCGATCCCGTCGAACGCGCTGGCGTGACGGTGACGAACGGCATCTTTGCGGTGCCGCTCGACTTCGGGCGCGACATCTCGACGGGCGATCCGCTGTGGCTAGAAATCGCAGTCCGCCGGTCCGATGGTGGCGCCGCCTACACGACGCTCACCCCGCGCCAGCGCGTCGGTGCAGCATCGGATGCCCCGGACGTGGAGGGGAAGCCCGAAGGAGACGCATCGAACTGGGGCCTGATGGGGAACGCTGGAACGGACCCGAACGTCAACTACCTGGGCACGGCGAATAATGTGGCGCTCGAGATCCGCGTGAGCAACTCGCGGGTCATGCGGCTTGAGCCGAACAGCTCATGCCCGAGCGTCATTTCGGGACACGCAGACAATGCGATCACGTCGGACGTCGCTGGGGCCACCATCAGTGGCGGGGGCGGGAGCCTGAACGATCAGAACATCGTGACGGACAACTACGGGACCGTGTCTGGCGGCATGCGGAACCGTGCAGGAGATGGCGCCGGCACGGCCAGCGACAACCTCTGCGCCACCGTCGGCGGAGGATATGACAACACTGCCAGCGGCATCTACGCCACCATCGGGGGCGGAAACGGCAACGCTGCCAGTGGCGGCCATGCCACCGTCGGGGGGGGATACCACAACGACGCGGCCGGCGGCTCGTTCGTTACCGTCGGAGGGGGATACAACAATGACGCCACCGCCGACTACGCCACCCTCGCTGGGGGATACGACAACGATGCCACCGGCGAGTCCGCGACGATCGCGGGGGGACGTGCCAACGACGCCAGCGCCTTGTACACGTCAGTCGGTGGGGGTCGCGGCAACACGGCCAGCAGGAACTACGCCACCATCGCCGGCGGGCGGGCCAACAAGGCCAACAGCCACTATGCCACCGTCGCCGGTGGATACGTCAACCACGCCATCGGCCTCTACGCCAGCGTCGGTGGGGGATCCGACAACGACGCCACCGGCGACTACGCCACGGCGGCGGGGGGACGTGCCAACCTCGCCAGCGCCATCTACGCCACCGTCGGCGGGGGGCGCGGCAACACGGCCAACAACAGCTACACCACCATCGCCGGCGGGCGGGCCAACAAGGCCAATACCCACTACGCCACCGTCGGCGGAGGATACGCGAATCAGGCCACCGGCCTCTACGCCAGCGTCGGCGGCGGCCAGAGCAACGAGGCGACCGAGGACTGCGCGACGGTCGCTGGGGGAGACGACAATCTCGCCGACGCCAACTACGCAACGGTGGGTGGCGGGCGAGCCAACACGTCCACGGGTTACTACGCGACCGTGGCCGGAGGGCGTGGCAACGCGGGAAATCAGAACTACGCGACCGTCAGTGGCGGGCGCGGGAATACGGCCAATGGCTACTACGCCACGGTGCTGGGGGGGAGGGAGAATCGGGCGTCGGGGGACTACAGCCTGGCGACCGGGTACCGCGCCAAGGTCGACGCGTCGCATGATGGGGCGATGCTGTTCGCGGACGGCACGGCCCTCAGCTTCAACTCGTCGGCAGCGAATGAATTTGCGGCCCGTTGCACGGGCGGCGCGCGGTTCGTCTCGGCCGTCAACGGCAGCGGGACGCCGACGGCCGGCGTCACGCTGGCTACAGGCGGCGGATCGTGGTCGTCGATCAGCGACCGCAACGCCAAGCGAGACTTCCAGGCAGTCGACAAGCATGAGCTGCTGGATCGTCTCGCGAATGTTCCGATCACGACGTGGCATTACAAGACCCAGGACGCGTCGATCCGCCACATCGGCCCGATGGCCCAGGACTTCCATGCGGCGTTCGCTGTCGGCGAGGACGACAAGCACATCACGACGATCGACGCCCACGGGGTTGCGCTCGGCGCGATCCAAGGCCTGCACGAGCTTCTCAAGGAGAAGGACGCTCAGATCGCTGCGCAGAACGGAAGGATTGAAGCACAAAAGAAGGAAATCTCCGAGCTCCGAGCTCGACTCGAGAAGGTCGAAGCGATGACGAGCACGCTGGCCAAGGCCAAGGATGGAGGTGTGCGATGAACGGCGAAACGCCACAGGTCGTCCGCGTCGTCGTCTGGGCGCTCATGGTCTGCACGGCTCCGAGCGTCGCGATGGCCGACTATGCGATCGCGTCGTACACGATCGAACCTGACGCAACGACCAGCTCCGGCGGCGGCTTCGTGCTGACCGGCGTGATCGAACCATCGGACGCGAACGTCCCGGCGATGACGGGAGGTCCGTTCTCGCTGGCAGGCGAGCTGGGTCTCAGCCTGCCAGATACCGACGGCGAAGCCGCCAATGTCTCTGAATGCGGACGCGGCGTGGAGGAGGCCCTGCCGCTGTTGATGATCGGTCTGGCTGGGCTGTATGCGGTGACAAGGCGCAGGACCTGAGCCGTTGCCCAGATCCGACCAGCGACTGACACACTCCCTGCGATCTCATCTGCAGGTCTCCCGTCAGCTGGGAGAACGGGGCACGCTTGCCTATTGACCAGGTACCCGTCGAACAAGTAGGGTCTTGATGCATGGTGATATGACTCCGGATCGACCTGGGCGGTGTGATGTGCCCCGGTCCGAGGGGAGCGGAACAGACGCAGAAGCTCATGACAGACATCAGCCTCGACAGAATCGCCGCCTGCGGGGTCGTGGGCGCCGGCGGCGCGGGATTCCCGACACACGTCAAGCTCGACACACAGGCCGAGTGCGCGATCCTCAACGCCGCGGAGTGCGAGCCCCTGCTCCACAAGGACAAGGAGCTGCTTCGCGCCTACGGCCAAGAGGTCCTGTCCGGTCTGGCCGCCGCGATGCAGCTCACCCGAGCCCAACGCGGTATCGTCGGCATCAAGGGCAAGTACCAGGACGTCATCGAACAGCTCACCCCGATCCTGCCGCCGGGCGTGGAAATCAAGACGCTGAGCGACAGCTACCCCAGCGGGGACGAGTTCATCCTGGTCTATGATTGCCTCGGGCGGATCATTCCGCCGGGGGGACTGCCCCTGGACGTCGGCGCGGTCGTCCTGAACGTCGAGACGGCGCTGAACGTCGCGCGAGGCGAGGGGGTCACCCGGAAGTTCCTGACCGTCGCCGGGGCCGTCGCAACCCCCGTGACGATCGATGTCCCTGTGGGCGTGACGTTCAACGAATGCATCGCGCTGGGCGGCGGCAGCACAGCCGACCGACCGACGGCGCTCGTGGGCGGCGCGATGATGGGGCGACTGGCGACATCGCTCGACGATCGGGTTACCAAGACCACCGGCGGCCTGATCGTCCTGGACGAATCGCACCCCCTGATCCGCCGATACCGCAACGAGTGGCCCACGATCCGCCGGATCGGCGCCGCCGCGTGCGATCAATGCAGCTTCTGCACCGAGCTGTGTCCGCGGTACCTCTTGGGGCATCCGATCGAACCGCACAAGGCCATGCGATCGCTGGGGTTCAGCCTGGCCGGCGAGGCGAACGTGGCCGGCACGCTGTATTGCTGCGAGTGCAACCTTTGCACGATGTACTCGTGCCCCGAGGACCTCGACCCCAAGAACGTCTGTAGCCAGAACAAACAGCGGCTGATGAAGGACCGGCCCAAGACACAGCCCGAGGCGAACCCGAACCGGGCGGCGTTGCATCTGGACAACCGGCGCGCTCCGATCCAACGGCTCATCACCAAGCTGGGATTGACGCCGTTCCGAAACGTCGGCCCGTTGATCGGCGATACCGTCGAGCCGTCGCGCGTCGTTCTGCCGCTCAAGCAGCACGTCGGCGCGCCCGCCGAGCCCGTTGTCCAGGTTGGCGGTCGGGTCAGCGTCGGCGATGTCGTCGCACGGCCTGCCGAGGGCAAGCTGGGCGCAGTGATTCACGCCAGCATCTCAGGGCAGATTGCGGCGATCGATGACAGCGTCACGATCCAGGCGTAGATGCATTCGGCAGCAGGACACGGTCGATCGAGGAGGCCCGCTCATGAAGGACAAAGCACTGTGGGCGATGATCGCGTTCTTCGTTGTGTGGGTCGCGCTGGTGCACATTGAGCACTATCAATTCCTCTCACACAATCCCTGGCACCACCAGGTAGCACCTTGGGCTGGCCATGAAGACACGATGAGGAACCAAGAGCAGGTCCCAGCAATCGTCCGAGGCTTCGTCCGTATGAATGTCACCAACGACGTGTCCTTTCTTGAATACCAGACTGGGCGCTACGTCAGGAAGGTCTCCCACGGAGTACTTGTTCTGCTGTTGGTTGTTCTGGTGTTCCTCGCCGTGAGGCAGAACCGGATGCGGGACCAGATTCGCGAATTGAAGTCGAGACTCGACGCGACGGAGGGACTGAGTCCCCCCTCGCCCCAGGCCCACGATGCGACTACCGGCGCCGCGTGAAAGCGACAAGGAGATCCGTTGAGATGTTGCGATCGATCGGCATGGTGGAACTGACAAGCGTGGGCATCGGCTGTCTGGTACAGGACACGATGCTCAAGGCCGGTGCGGTCGAGCTGGTCTTGGCCCGGACGATCTGCAGCGGCAAGTACATCGTCGTGGTCTCGGGCGACGTATCGGGCGTCGAGGCCGCCGTCGAGGCGGGGAAATCCGCGTCGCTGGAGGGCCTGATCGACCACCTGATCATCCCCGCCGTTCACGAGACCGTGTTCCCCGCCATCGGCGGGTCAGTAACCATTGATGAAGGCGACCTGGGCGCCCTCGGCGTGGTCGAGACGTACTCGGCCGCGTCTGCCATCGAAGCCGCCGACGCCGCCGCCAAGGCCGCCTCGGTCGTGCTCTTCCGCATCCACCTGGCGATGGCCCTCGGCGGCAAGGGGTTCGTCCAGATGACCGGGTCGGTCGCCGACGTCACCGCCGCCGTAGAAGCCGGCGCCGCCGTCGCCCGCGACCGCGGCCTCCTGGTCAGCGAAGTGGTCATCCCCCGCCCACAGCGCGAGCTGTTCTCCGAATACATCTAGCAAGGTGTTCCTGGCGGCGCGGGGGGCGACTGTTCTGTCGATCCGTCGCTCGGCGCCGCGCGGCCGCCTCGGTCGGCGATCTCGAGGAGTCCCCCGATTCCTGCAAGAACGAGCATCTGCGCGAAGAAGAGCACGCCGACCAGCGCGCCCGCCTCCCGTCCCAACGCATAGAGACCGAAGGTGTACGCAAACGCCGTCTCTCTGACGCCGACGCCCGCAAAGGAGACCGGCATGACCTGGATGAAGAAGACGAAGGAGCTGACCCATAGCAGGTTGAGCCATGGCAGTGTCACGCCGACGGCGCGACAGAGAAGCGAGATGCGCACGGCGATCAGGATCTGTATGACGCAAGAAAGCAAGGTCGCTGCCAGCAGTATGCCCGCACGCCCTCGGAAGATGCCCAGATCATCAATCAGTCTTCCCACCCTCGGCAACCCTCGAACGACCCGCGTCCGGATCCGGAGCGTCAGCGGCTCGGCCAATCGCAACAGCGATTCGGAAGCGAGGAGCACGTAGAGGCAGCCGAGAATCGCGGCCGCCGTCCCAAGAACCGGCAGCAGCCCCACCCGGATGTGCTCAATGCGCGGGTCACTCGAGAACAGCAGGGGAACGCCGACGAAGAGCAACGTCACCATGAAGAAGAGCGACTTCTCGACCACAGAGACGACGACGAACTGGATCTGCCCGTACTTGTTCTCGGTGACCTTGTACCACCGGACGACCGCCTGTCCTATCCCCGCGGGCAGGAAGATGGCGTAGAACCTCGCCGCGTAGTTGATCCGAACCAACCGCCACAGCGGCAGGCTCAGGCAGGTTGGCCGCATCAGGCAGCGCAGTCGTACCGCGATCAGCACGTCACAGCAGACCACGATCCCGCAGGAGACAAGGAAGTAGACTCGGCTGATGTTGCCGGCCGCTTCCCAGAGGACTTCCCAGTCCACCCACTTCGCAAGAAACAGCAGGAAGAGCGCCGAAACACCTGCCTTCACGACCATCAGTCGAAGCCGCCGGGAACCCGCCGCTCGGCCAGGCCCAGCGGTCGCGGACGCCGGCAGACCGGGATCCTGTCGCTCAGGCTGCATACCAGCTGTCTGTCTTGTCGTAAGCCAGCTGAATCAACTTCTCTGACAGAACCGGGCCCATGCCATGGATCTCCTCGGAGGAGAGCTCTTTGGACCACTTCTGCTTGTTGCCAACCTTGATGGCCGGCATCCGATCCCAGAACGCCTGCGTCGCCGGCAGATCGAGGAATTGCAGCACCTGGCCGATCACTTCCCGATGGTTCTCGGAGACCAGATCTTCGTACCGCAAACTGAACCTGTTCTCCTCTGGGACCTTGGGAAGATGGGTCTCAATCTGCTCGACGCATCGAAGCCATTGGTTTGCGAAGAACCGAATGAGCGGCCCTTCCTCCAAGACCTCTTTCCAGCCTTCGAACCGAGGCCCCCATCCCACCTTGCCTTCCCATTTGGCTTTGTTCAGGTATCTGCGCGGATTCAACGAGAAACTCGTCTTCAACTCATACCAAATGGCGAGCCGCCTGAACCGCCACAGCGGTTGTCGCTTCAGCATCGAATTCGTAATACCAAACAGCCGGCCGAAACTGCGGTCTTCCACGATGCCCTGCCGTTTCTCCCACTCCTTCTTGATCGACAGGACAACGTCCCTGCCGTCCCGAAGGATGTGGATGAACTTGGCGTCCGGGAAGACGGCCTGAACGATGGGCAGATTGAGCGACAGCTCCGGAGACTTGTCGACGACCAGCGTCCTGCCCATGCCCGCCGCAAAGCGCTCAAACTGCTTGCGGATCCACTGTTGCTCGGCAGCGCCAATATCCTCCGGACGAATGCAATCGGTCGACAGGTCCTTGGCGTGGTAGTACCAGATGTAGTACGGCTCGTAGAGATGCGCGACCATCGGGTGGGCTTCCAGGATGTTCCCCAGGATGGTCGTACCCGATCTGGGCGAGCCGACGATGAATGCTGGACGAACAGACTGACTCATCTCGTATACTCCGCATCGGCCCTGTTTGGCTGACTCGCTGGCCTCTCTAGGAGGAGGGACGAATCTAACAGGCGCGATCGATCGTGTCAACGCCACGCTTGCCGCGCCCAAGAACCGGAAGGACCGTCTCGCCTGCCGACCTTGCTGGCGCTCAGCAACGTCTTGTCACGAGGTGCAGCCGCCACTATAATCCCGCCCTTTCACGCGCGCGAGGGTTTGCGCCCCCAGGGAGGAACCTGCATGACCGCCACACCGGGCAGCTCGGCGACCGTCCCCCCCGAACTCGGCACCGAGCGACGCCTCCCTTGCTGGGTCCCGGCCGTTTGCCTCCTGGCCATCCTTGTTGTGTCCTGTGCGGTCGACCTCTTCTTCTTCACAGGCTACTTCGCCAGCGATGATCGCCAGTACTTCCGCGGAACGATGTCCCTCCTCAACAACGGCTCCCTGCCGGCCCCGATACCGAAGGGTCAGGACCGTCTGGTGCTGGCATCCTGGAATCTCGCGATGGCTTGGCTCTCCGGCAGCAACATCCAGGTCGTCACCGGCTCATACATCGTCTTCCACCAGCTCCTCATCGTCCTTGTCTTCTGCCTCGCAAACCAGCTCTCCGACTGGCGCGTCGGCCTTCTTGCCGCTTACTACATCGCCGCCTTCCCCGGCACCGTGTTGTACGCCAGCACGACCCTTCCGGATATTCCGCTCTCCTGTTTCTTCGTCCTATCGCTCATCCTCTTCATTTCTTCTGGAAACCTCCGCCCAAGGCGCCTTGCCCTATCGCACTTCCTGATCTTCTTGTCGGGCGCAAGCATCGGGTGCGCATACATGTGCAAGCAGGTCGGGCTGTACCTACTGCCATTCTACTTCGTCGCTTGGCTCATTTCGCAAAGAAGGGGAACCCTACGCCAGGGCATTGCCAGCGGCCTCGCATTCGTAGGCGGCCTGGCCCTTGTGCTTCTGCTCGAAACCGTCACACTCTCTCTGCTCACCGGTGAATTCTACTTCCGGCTCACGGGCGTCGCCCATCGTGTCTCGAACGACGCCAAAGGAACCTGGGGCCCATGGGAGCAATTCCCCAACGGCTACTATCCCCTCGAGAGACTCGGCTGGTTCGCCAAGCGGTGTCTCCTCCCTGCCATGTTCCCCAAGTCACTGCAATACCTGATCGCAGGGAGTGTCCTTCTCTATCCTCTCATGCCGAGAAGGCGATTCATCCTGCTCTTCCTGCCTCTCTGGTTCGTCAGCTACTCAACGTGGGGCACGGTGAGCTTCAGCCGATACATGCCGACCGCCCTGAAGTACAGATACTTCTTGCCCGCGATGCCATTCCTGCTGGTCATTCTGGCGTTTGTATTGGCTTCTCTGTATCGCCTTCTGTCGCGAACGCCCTGCCCCGCGTTCTTGCGCCGCGCCTTGTTGACCGTAGGCGTAGCCTTCCTGATCGTCTATCCCGTATCCTGGATGGAAGGCCCCAATGCCAGGGCTGGCAAGAGTTATCGCGCCGAGCTCATCCGCAATGTGGCCACCGCCGTACGCGCCGCCTCTACAGACGAGCCTGTCCCGATCTTTGTCGCACACGACCTGTACTACTCGACGGAGATTCTGCTGGACACCTACAAGCAAGACAACGTAATGAGCGCCCGCCAATTCCCTCTGCGAGATATGCGCAGCATTTCGCAAAAGGGCAGGGTCTTCTATATTCAGGCCGATCAGAGGAGATCGAGGCCCCCCATCACGGCAAAGACAGCGCCCCTCGATGCGCTGATGCTCTTTCTATTGCGCCCAGAGGCAAACCTGGACGCGCGGAAGCCCCCGCTCAGCCAGGCGCGCCGATATTGGAGCGCCTCCCCGGGATTCCCCGATCGAGTCGCCCTTGGCGAGTACATCCTGGAGCTTCACAAGCTGGGCGAATTCAGTGCGCCGCGTACCCGTACCGAGGGCCTCAGGGCGTTCATGACCGCTCGGCCCATCCCCGCCGCTTCGAGGTGGCGTGCAGTCAACCTCTACACCGTCGGTGTAAGGCCGCTTGGGGCGTTCGCCGCGTCGCAGGCCGGCAGAACGGCGATCGATCTTGCCCCCAAGCTGAGGCGCTCCGGATCCGTCAAGCAGCCGAAGCGTCTGGGGCAATGGAATGTATGGGGTGGCGGATCGCAGTATCATGTGGTCAGTGTTGGGAACGAGAGGGCCGCGAAGCTCGTCGTCGACCAGCCCGGCACCCGGTCGCTGACCTTGCTGCACCAGCAGCGCGACCTTCCCGCCTTCCGGCTCGGGCCGAACGGCCTCTATCGTATCGACCTGGACGTCGAGGTCACCGGCAAAGCCCAAGTCCGATTCCAGCTCCACACTCTGCCCGGCCCCAAGGCCAAGCCCCTTCAGAAAAAGACCGCCGTGTTGAAGAGCGGAGCTTTCACCTTTGGTGTATGCACCGAGGCACAGCCAGCCCACCTCTACCCGTTCTTCCAGATGTCCGGCAAGGGTGCCTTCACGCTAAAGCGGTTTGCCATCACTTGCGATTCTAGTTTGCCTTCCGGTAGACGATAAGATCAGACCGATGCGGCTCACCGATCGTCACCGGGAACCTGGCCGCTAGCTCCGCCCCCCCTACCCGGTGCCTCGCCCCCGACGTGTCATGCGTCAGATCATAGGTCGCCTCGGGGTCGATGCCCCGCAACGAGACCTCAACGGTTCTAAACGGGCTGTGAGCGTGGCGGAAGACCAACAGCATGCCCTCATCCAAGTCCGGCCGATGGTACTGACAGGCCATCCAGCTGGCCGGGTCGCGCGAGTAGGACAACAGCGGATACCACGAGCCGATGAGCAGGTGGCGAATCTCGCGGTATCGGTCGAGGAGCTTCTTGCCCCGCTCGACGTCGAAATCCTCGGCGTCCGCGATCCACCCCATGCACAGCGAAGTGGCCAGCGCAGAATGGAACGAGTACGTGTCCATCCGGTTGAGCGGCGCCATGAAAACGTTGTTGGGGAGGTACTGGCTCAGCCCCCAGATGCTCGCCTGGTCTACCTCGTTGTCGAACCAGTAGTCGCTCTTCTGATGGACGTGCATCCGTCGGACGGTCTCGAGATCGATCCGCCGCCCGCCGCTGGCGCACTCGATCCGCAGGCTGTCCGGCCAAGCCGCGGCGATGCGGTCCCAGTAGGCATACAGTCCCTCGATGTAGCGGATCTCCATGATGCCCTGCCGATCGGGCGCATCGTTGTGGCGCCAATACGGCAGCGGGCCCATGTTGAAGTCCTGGCGGTACACCCGAAAACCGGGCAACTGCATGAACCCCTTGACGATGTTGAAGAAGTAGTCGCGGACCTCGGGCAGGCCGAAGTTCAAGAGGTAAGTGCGTTGAGGTCCATCGCCGCTGGACAGAAGCCACTCGGGGTGATGGGTGTGCAGCCAACTTCCCGCCACGACGCGTTCCGGCTCGAACCAGAGCCCGTAGATCATCCCCCTGCCCCTGGCGGACGCAGCGACGGGGCCCATGCCGTCGGGGTAGGCGTCCTTGCGGGGCGTCCAATTGCCCGCACCGTTGGGCCAGCCGCCCTCGAACCAACCCGCGTCGGTGAGCAGCGCCTCGAGCCCGAGCGGCGCGTAGGCGTTGATGAGTGAGATCTGGTTCTCGGCGTTGCACTCGTTCAGCCACCCCCCGCCGCGCGTGAAGCAGGTGTTGCAGTAGAGCGTCGGCAAGGGCTTGCGACCGTTTCGGGGGGCGACGTAGTGTCCGTAGATGAGCTGTCGAAACCGGGCGTTGCTTTCCAGCGTATCGCCCTTCCAGTGAAAGACCAGCATCCGTGGCATCCGGACCCGCTCGCCGGGGTGCAGCAGGAAATGCGTCCGCTCGAGCCCGGCGGTCACGTGCAGCCCTCTGGAATCCGGGCAGCTCAACCGGGCCGCCCACTGTCCGGACCAACCGACCGCGATGATGATCGAGCCGATGCCCGTCTCGATCTTGAAGGAAGGGAAGTCCTTGTTGGACGAACGTCCGCCGCCTCCGCTCAGTAACGCCGAGTGCGTCTCGTCGACGACGACGGTGCTGGCCTCGAAATCAGTGGGATTCGACGGCGCGCCGTTGGTCCTGTGCAGAAGGTAGGGCTGCTGGGATGCCAACGGGCGGTCGAACGTCAGATCCAGCGACTGGATCTGCTCGATGATCGGCGTGTCAGCCTGGCCGTCGTTCTCGAAGGAAAGCGTCGATTCGAAAGCGGGGAAGTCGTCGAATCGGACCACGACCCACTCGACCCGCAACCCGGACGCAGGATGCGTCCAGCATGTCTTGGTCTCCGTCTTGCCGCCTTCCAGGTTCTTCGAGCGCCGTTCGCACCGCCAACCGGGCAGCAGCTCATCGCTCGGCCGGCCCATGTAGACGAACGAGAAGGGGAATCGAGATCTTGGAAGCGGCATGACGCCCTCCTTGATCTCGTCCAACCATACTGTCTTGCCGCTGCGCATCGTGATGGCAGCATCCGCCCAATCGGCGTGATCGCACCCGGCACCGTCTCCCGCGTCGTCGACGCGCAGCTCGATCAACCGGGCGCCCTTTACGTCGACGTCGACCCGAACGGCCTGCTGCCCCCCCCGCATGACGGGCGAGCGAAACAGTTCCTTGTCTGTCCGGACCGAGAAGACGACCGACCCGCGCCCCCCTGCAGTCCGCTCGTTGTGATCGACCCCTACCCAGGCCGAGAATCGCTTGATCGGCTCGGGACTGTGCACGAGGATCCGGCTCGCAGAGTGCGATCCCAGACCGCGCTCGAACCGACGCTCACCGATGACCATGGGAAGGTCGATGCACGAGGACCGCCGGGCGAGCGGCTCGTAGTCTTGGCGGACCACGTGAAGCAACGGCGCGCGGGGCAGCTTCGGCGCCGGCGACGGAACGGTGAGGACCTCGTCGATCCACGTCGACCCACTCATCTTGTCGCTCCCGCTGCCCACCCGCACTCCCATACTCAAGAGGACCGCACCGCATGCAAGGGCTGCGCACGTCGGGCGCAACCGCCCGTCGTCACGGTGTGCTCTCCGTCGCATCAGCCAGGCTCCCAACGCAAGAAGTTACCTGTTCCCGACGGCGATTCTAAGAAACGCACCGGGGCAATCAAGCTCCGATGAAAGCCGCCCGAGTACGCCGACAAGCAGCCGGGCGACGCCTCAAAGTCGCAACGGCCGGAGTGCTTGCCCTTGGGGAGGCATGCGATCTCGTACCTTGGCCACTCAGGACCGTCTCACTATGATCATGCGAAGGACGGGAAGCGCCTGACAGTGGCATGCCAGGATCCCGGGGCCAAAGAAGGAGCCGGTTTCGATGATTGGTGACCCCTACGCATCCCACCCCAATCCGGCCGGCTCCCGACGCAGGGAGCAGTCGGCTGGACTCCTCTTGGCAGCGACGCTATGCCTTACCCCCCCTACCGCCGACGCGTCGGAACCACTGGCGATCAAGGCCGCCCGCGTCGCGGTGACCGGACACGACGTGAACCGCCCCGATCCGTTCCCGGGGCTTGGCAAGTTCTCGTGGGCGGGCAACATCCAGCGACTCGCCAGCGGCGAGCTGATGCTCGTGCATACCGCCGGCTACTACCACGTCTCATTCGCCCAGCCCCGGCTGATTGAGGCCAAGACGCGCAAGAACTGGCTGGCCGGCGGTTGGCCGCTGGACTTTGCCGCGCCCACGGGAGGGCGCTCCATGGCGACGCGGTCTTCCGACAACGGCAAGACCTGGGGCAAGCCGCAGACGATCGTCGATCTGCCCCTCGACGACGGCGCGTACGGCCTGCTGCGATGCAAGGACGGTACGCTTCTGTGCTTCGTCAACGTCCAGGCCTCCTGGTACGGGTTCCCGGAGGCGCCGCCGGAGTTCAAGAAGGACATCAACGGGCTCAACACACAGCAATGCGTGATCCGCTCGACCGACGACGGCAAGACCTGGGGCAAGCCGATCTGGCTCGAGAGCCCGGGCAGGTTCTACGAGCGGAGCCACGCCCAGCCGATTCAGCTGCCCGATGGCGGCGTGCTCTGGCCGACGTACTGCGTGGACTCGGTGACAGCACTACAGATCGGCGTCATTCACCGGTCCGACGACAGCGGCAAGACCTGGCGGACCGTCTCGAAGATATCCCGCAAGGGCAAATCGGTCGATGAACCCGCCATCGCCAAACTCAAGAGCGGGGAGCTCCTCATGGTCTGCCGGCCGGACGCCTGTCTGTTCCGGTCCAAAGACGACGGCGTGACCTGGACCCAGTCGGGCCTCGTGCCCGGTCGCGGCAGGTTCAAGGCGCCGCGGCTGTTCGTCCTCAAAGACGGCACGGTCGTCTGCGTCGCGACGCGCAGCGGCCTGCGGGTGTTCCTCGGCAAGAACGGGGGTAGGTCTTGGACCGGCGCCATCCCGTTGGACACGTCCTGTTACGGCTATCCCGGCGGCATAAAGCTTCCGGACGACTCGATCATCGTCTCCTACTGCTCATCGGGCGCCGCCCCGAACCGCATCTACGTCGTGCGTTTCAGGGCAAACGCCCAGCGCGACGGCCTCGAGCTGCTGCCCCTGGGGCCGGCACGCTAGAGACATCCTGGCCCGTGACCCGCGTCAGATTCGAGGCGGACCGTCGAACAGAATACGTGTTGGCACAATGGTTTACATTTCACAACACGTCCTTCCCGGGGGGGGAGCATGCAACCTGGTGGCGGGGCACAGACGCTAGGGGATGATCGTGGCGTTTGGGTGGGTTTTCCCCTTCCCAAGTTTCATATTGGCTGTTACAATCATACTCGATGATCACCCAGGCGGCGAATCTCCCCGGAGGGCGCATGCCAACCCGCCGCCGTGAGGGAGACTACAGAACACTTCGATTCAACATGCCACGGGGCTGGAGGTGTGCCGATGACACCGCGAATAGGTCTCGGTTTGGCGCCTGTGTTGTTTGGCTGGGGAAAACGGACGTCAACCGTGAATCTGTGCCGGTCATGTTGGCTGCTCGGATTCATCCTATCGTGCGCTGCGGGGGATCCAACGCTCGGCAGCGATTGGAGCCTGAACAACCCTCTGCCACAGACATGCACACTCCACAGCGCTTGGGGCACCGGTCCCAACGACGTGTTCATCGTGGGCGGCGCAGGGACCATCCTTCGCTTCAACGGCACATGCTGGTATGCGATGCCCAGCGGGACCAGTGACGCGCTCCGGTCAGTCTGGGGCACGGGGCTGAGCAATATTCTGGTGGTGGGCGAGGCCGGAACCATTCTCCACTACGACGGGGCGTTGAGTTGGTCACCCATGGCGAGCGGGACCACTCAGAACCTCTACGACGTTTGGGGCAGCAGCCCCTCCGATGCGTTCGCCGTGGGCGATCGTGTCATCCTACACTACGACGGGACGAGTTGGTCGAGCATTGCCGTCGACTACATGCTTCACGGTGTCTGGGGCACCGCGCCAGACGACGTCTACGCAGTGGGGCCAGATGGCACCGTATTGCACTACGACGGATCGGTGTGGACGGCGATGGCGAGCGGGACAACGGACGACGTGACGGCCGTTTGGGGCAGCGGTGCCAACAACGTCTTCGCGACTACCCGTTACGGTGACACCATTGGACATGTGCTTCACTTCGATGGGACCGAGTGGTCCGGCGTGTATGGCGGTCAAGAGGGGTTGCGAGACATATGGGGCAGCGGACCGGGGGACGTCTTCGCCGTTGGCGACGCCGGCACCATCATGCACTTCGACGGAGTCGACTGGACGGAGACCCCAGATGTGACCACCCGCAAGCTCTACGGGGTCTGGGGCAGTAGCGCAGACGACGTGTTCGCGGTCGGCGAATGGACCGAGATCCAGCACTACGACGGCTCTGCGTGGACGCGCATCAGCAGTGAGCTGACCTACGCCAATCTCGAGGATGTCTGGGGGAGCGGCCCCAACGACGTCTTTGCCGTGGGCGAGAGCGGGACCATCCTCCGGTATGACGGCAGCTTCTGGTCGAAGATGGCCACTGGGTTCACGGAGAACTGCCTATCGATATGGGGGCTCGGCCCCAACGACGTCCTCGTAGGATGTGACGGCGGCAAGGTCCTGTCCTACGACGGTTCCAGTTGGTCCGTGACGAACACGCCCACCGCTATCGGGCTTTTGGACATCTGGTACAGCGGCTCGAGCGACGGCTTTGCCGTGGATGGCAGTCGTTTCCTTCAGTTCTACGATGGATCAAGCTGGTCCTCGCAAGTCATCAACGGCGACGCCACCCTTCAGTGCGTGTGGGGATCGGGGCCCAATGACGTCTATGTCGGAGGCACGTTCTTCGAAGACAACTCATTTCCTCACCAAGACTGGTGGTATGCAGTCGTATACCACTATGACGGTTCGACATGGACCGAGGCAGTCACGGGCGGCAAGACGTCCGAAGCGTGGCTTCCGCACTACAGCGCTATATGGGGAAGCGCACCCAATGACGTATGGGCCGTAGGATGGTCGCCTAGCTACGGCGATCTGCTCAGCCACTACGACGGCACGTCATGGACCCATTCAAGCATGCTTTGGGCGCCGCTACCCAGCTACGTCTGGGGGAGTGGACCGAATGACGTCTACGTTGCCGCCAGGTACTCAGCGGATCTCTACAACTACGATGGCACGCTGTGGTTTCACGTGCCCACGGAGTCCGGCCATTGGGTCAACGCTGTCTGGGGGAGCGGGCCGAACGACGTCTACGCCGTTGGCAACGAAGGGGCGATCCTCCACTACCCGGCGCAGTATCTGCTGCAGGTCGCGGTGTACGACTCCGCCTTGGGTCAGGTTGACGTGAGCCCCAACCGGCTGCACTACGACGAGAACGCCCCCGTCGTGCTCACGGCCGCACCGGAGCCCGGGTGGGCCTTTCAGCGTTGGCACTGGGACGTCCCGACGGGTCACGAATTCGACAATCCCCTGACGGTCACGATGGACGGCGACAAGATGATTATGGCCGTCTTCGGACCGGCCTACACCTTGGACCTCACGGTCGCCGATTCCCCATGGGGCACCGTGGAGGTGATGCCGGATCGCGAATACTACACCGTTGGGACGAACGTAACGCTCGAGGCCACCCCGCATGAATACGGCAACTTCGTCGAGTGGCAAGGGGACGTGCCCGGCGGGACAAGCACGGAGAACCCGCTGACGATCGCGATGGACAGCGACAAGGAGATCACGGCCGTCTTCGTCCGCGACCACAGCCTGGCCGTCACGATCGCAGAGCCGGGATGGGGCACGGTCGACCTGGATCCGAATCTGCCATACTACGCCGATGGCATGAACGTAACGCTGGAGGCCGAACCTAACGACTACCGCAACTTCGTCGAATGGCAGGGCGATGTCCCCGGCGGGTCCAGCACAGACAACCCCCTGACGATCCTAATGCACGGCGACAAGGAGATCACAGCCGTCTTCGAATGGCCCGTATACACGCTTCAACTGAAAGAGATCAATGGAATGTGGGGGCTCACCTTCGTCGAGCCCTATCTCCCCGGGTACGAGTATCAAGCCGGAGCCGAGATCGTGCTGACCGCCATTCCTGAGGGCGGCAAGGAATTCACGCACTGGATCCTCTACGACCCGAACTACCCCGGCGACGGCAACTACGCCACCTACGACGCGAACACCGTCATCACCATCCTGATGATGGACGACCGGAAGGTGACGGCAGTCTACGCTTGCGGGAGCGGCATGGGTCCGTTTCTCCCGATGGTGCTGTGCGCGCTGGTGCTGGCGGTCTGGGTCGGCAGGCGCCGGTAGAGATCGAGCCGCCGATCGGCTACTCGAATTCCAGACCGAAGAGCTTGGCCTGATACAACTCGAACCTCAGCGTGATCGGCCGATCCAGCTGCACGCCCAGATCGTTACCGCCTTGCCACGTGACGCGCGTTCAAGGCCGATCCCCGACGATGGGCGTGCAGTCCTCCAACGATCGGCCCGAAACGCCCTTCACCTCGACCTTCACCCAACCCGCGGGATTGCGTCGGTCCTGTGGTAGACTACAGTAGAACGGGCTTTAGAGAGCCAAGACGGATTCACCGACCGGCTGAACGTTCGCAAACCAGGAGGACCATCGCATGTCTTTGCAGAATCGGCAGGCGGCGTGTGGCATCGTGGGGGGCCTGATGTGTCTGTGTGGCACGTCGGCATTCGCCGACCCGCCGGGCGGCAGCGGGGCCAAATGGACCGTCGAGGCGTCGAACCCCAACGACGACATCACGGCGGTCAAGGTCACAGGCACGCCGTACCAGATGGGGTGGTGGTATGGCAACCTGCTAGGAACAGAGACCCGCGACAACATCGACAAGGTCTTCACGTGGTCGGGCATGTCGGAGCCCGAGATGGCGTACCTGCTGGACGGTCAGCTCTGGCCCCGGATGTCGCCGCACATTGCGCAGGCGTTCCACGATGAGCTGCAGGGCATCGTGGACGGTGCCGCCGAGGCCGACCCACCTGTGACGCCCGCCCTCACGCTAACCGAGATGCGCCGCCTGGTCTGTTTCGTCGAGATGATCGGACTGGAGTGCACCTCCATCTGCGCGGTCGGCTCGGCCACGCACGACGGCCGACTGATCCAGCTCCGCGTGCTCGACACCGAGCTGGGCACCGGCGGCCAGGACAATCCCGTGATCACGGTCTACAAGCCCGACGACGGACCGGCCTACTGCAACGTCGGGTTCGCCGGTGTGATCGGCTCGCTTGCGGGGATCAATGCCGAGGGGATCGCGATGTCCGAGGTCGGCCTCCACACGCCCGGCGTCAGCCACTCGAACCCGAGCACGTTCGGGGTCTATGAAGGCATCCCCATGGCGATGCTGATGAAAAAGGTCCTGGCCGAAGCCCAGGCCGACCCCAACGACCCGAACGACACCGCCCTGGCCAAGGCCATCGACATCATCGAGACCGGCCCACGGACGACGAACTACTCGTACGGCGTAGGCGACGGCGCCATCCGCGACGCCAGGTCCGTCATCACCAGCAGGGCCCAAGGTCATTACTGGGGCACCAACACGGCGGTCACGATCCACCACGCCTCCGATCCCAACACGAAATGGCTGTGGGACCCCAACGACCCGAACACCCCCGACGGCTTCAGCGGCTGCGACGATGACCTGCCGGCGGTCGTGGACCTGACGTACCTGCCCAACAACACCAACAAGATGCTCGACCTGCTCGAGCCGAGCAGCCCCAACTACATCGGACCGCTCGAGCCGAACAACGCGATCGAGGTGGCCCGACGCTTGTCGCTCGGCGCCAATCTGATGGACGTCGTCTATGACGGCGAGGCCCTCAAGCTGTGGGTCGCCTATGCCGAAGGCTTGGATCGGGCGGCCAATCGCGAGTTCGTCGCGTTCGACTTCGGTGCCGCCATTCAGACTCACTCACTGACACTCAACACCGTCAACGGCGGCTGGGGGCACGTCGACGTCGATCCGAACCTGGCCGAGTACGAGCCGAACAGCACGGTAACACTCACGGCCTCAGCCAACCCCAACAAATCGTTCACACACTGGAAGATCTACGACCCCAACTTCCCTGGCGACGCAAACTACGCGGCGATCGACGCCAACGCGTCCATCACGATCGTCATGAACGCCGACCGCGAGGTGACGGCCGTCTTCAAGTGCGGCCAGGCAGCGGCTCCCATGTTGCCAGCTACGCTTGTCATGCTCGGCGTGCTTGCCATGGCAAGACGCAGACCGTGAGAGCGCGGTCGCCTGCTGACGTTGACCGCGCGGCCCGGCGATGTGATGATACGCAATCAGTCGTCCGTTGATCGATCGAAGCGGAACAGCTCGGGCGGGACCAAGGATGGTGAGACTGTGAGGAACCACCGTCAACTTCTTCTCGGTATCCAGGGAATCCTGGTGGCAGCCTGTACGACGGCGGGATGCTATACGTCAAGCGGCTCCAGCCCATCGAGCACGTGGTCCGTGCCGAGCAGGCCCATCGGCTTCGTCTATCCCGACGAACCTCCGACCGTGACCGCCGATGTCCTGGAGAACCTGTTAGCCGGCTATCAGCGTCAGGCCCGCGTCGTGCTGGTCGACGTCTGGTCAGTCAGCAATGACGCCAGCCGCGACCGATTCGGCGGGCTGATCGACCTGCACGCCAAGCACCGTATCAGCGGCCTGCAATGCCTCGGCGTCGCGTTTGACGATCCCGGACAGTGGGCAGCAGAGATCGCGCCGTTCCTGCGAACGCTGCGATGCAGCTATCCGTGCGTGGTCGTCCCGGCCGCAACGCGGGGCGAGGTGGTGGCCCGACTGGCCTACGAATGGAACGGCAGCATCCCGGCCGTGCTCGTGTTCGATCGCGACGGTCACCTGGCCGCCGAGCTGATCGGCGACGTCCCCTTCGTCAAGATCCAGAAGATCGTTGACGACGTCCTCGCCGGTCGGCATGAGCCGGTCGTGCCGCCCGAGCGACGCGGTCGCGGGCAGATTGCCGCACGGGCCAGGACGCTGGACCTGAAGTCCGGCAAGATGGTCGACCGATCCAGTTCGCAGTGGGCGTCGCTGAACGACGTTCAGGACATGGCCATGTCGATCGCCAAGCGGTGCGAGGCCACCATCGACTGGCCGAACGCGAAGGTGGCGGTGTTGCCGTTCACGGTCGTCCGCGGCGCGGACCGCGCCAAGACGGGCAAGGCCCTCGCCGACGCGGTGGCCCGCATCCTGTCGACGCGACACCCAGACGCCGTCGTCCCGCGCAGCGAGGCCGACGCGATCCTTGCACGCCACAAGCTGACGTCCCTCGGCGTTGAATACGATCCCACCGTGCTCGCCGAGAAGGCCAACTGGACCCACATCATCACCGGAACGCTCCGGGCGAAATGAGAGGTGACTCGTGAAGGTCGGCATCATCGGCGGCGGCGTGATCGCGGTCCGTCACATCCAGGCGTATCGAACCATCGAGGACGTCGAAGGCATCGTCCTGGCCGACCTGGCCCCCGACTTCCCGGCCCGGGCCGAGCTCCAAGCCACGCCCAACGCCCAGGCGGTGACCGACCACCGGGCGATCCTCGACGACGGCGAAGTCGAGGTCGTCAGCATCTGTCTGCCGCATGACCTGCATGAGCCCGTCGCCGTCGAGGCCCTGCAGGCCGGAAAGCACGTCATCACCGAGAAGCCCATCGCCCTGACCGTCGATCAGGCCGACAACATGATCGCCGAGGCCAAGCGGGCCGGGCGGCGACTCTTCGTCATCATGAACCTCGTCTTCGCCCCCTACTACCTCCGCGCCCGCGAGCTGCTGCGGTCGGGCCAGATGGGCCGGCCCTTCCTCGCCGTCTTCCACATCACCGGCAGCGAGCTGCCTAGGATGAACGACCCCGATAGCTGGAAGGGAACGAAGGAACGTGCCGGCGGCGGCGCGATGATCGACACGGGCTACCACGCGGTCTACATGCTGCTCGACCTCTTCGGCCGGCCGGAGCGCGTCAGCGCCCACGCCCGCCGCCTGATCGTCGAGCCGGCCAACAAGATGGACGACAACACCGTCGCCACGTTGGACTTCCCCAACGGCGTGCTGGCCACCGTCATCGTCTCCTACTCCGAAACGAACATTCCCTGGAGCGAACGACGCTACCTCTACTGCACCGACGCATCGGCCGAGATCTCCGACGACACCATCGAGCCCCTCAGGATCTGGCGCGACGGCCAGATCACCGAGCGCCACGATTGGCCTCACGCTGAGCACCCCCATCCCTACAGCATCCGCGTGTGCATCGAGCACTACCTGGACTGCATCGAGACCGGCGCCGACCCCATGGTCGACGCCCGCCACGCCCGAGACACCCTCGCCACGCTCCTGGCCCTCTACGAAGCCAGCGACACGGGGCGGACGGTATCGTTTGGCTGCTAGGTATCACCCCTCTGGACGACGAGCGCAGATGAATCGCCGTCGGCGGACCCGTCGACGTGACGGACAGCGTCGCGCACTACAGCCTGCGGCACATCATCAAGGTCGAGCCGTTCAACGAGCCCATGAACGGTGCTCGACGCTCCGGCAGGAGGCAGGTCCAGCCAATCGAGTGTCGCTTTCAGGCAGTCCGTCTCGCGCCGTCGAGTCGGTGTGTGGTGCCTTCAACGCCCCCGAACTGGCCTTCGATCCCCGGATCAGGCATCCAGCTTCGAGACCTTCTTCCAGAGATGCTTCCAGACGATCGCGGTGTTCAGCACGGCATCATGCATCACGATCTTGTCCACCTCGTCTCTGAGTTGTTCTTTCCCTTGACCCAGGACCGTATCGAACGGGGCCCGAGCATCTGGGTCGACGTACGGGTACAGTTCAGGCGGGGCGATGATGCTCGCAACCGCGAAAGACGCCCGGCAGACGTTGATCAGCTCTAGCCAGACATCCTGTTTGGGCCGCAGGCCGGGCACCGGTTTGCGAAACTCCAAGCCGAACTTGTCGTCGACGTCTCGGGCTTGCTGAAGGACCCGATTGGCGTCCGCGCGGGCCTCCGATTCGGTCAGTTCCAGGTCAGGCGGCAGGAGCTTCTTCTTCTCGAACCCCGTCCCCACCTTCTTCGACCAGTGCCCCTCGAGTTGCTTGTGCAGTCCCTCGTCGTATGCCGCGAGCTTCCGTCCGTCGCAGTGGCAGGGCATGCACGCGTCAGCGACGAAGTGGCTCAACATGAAGAAGTACATGGACGCCGCCTCTGCCGTCGTGCGCATCTCGAGGTCCATGTACTGCGCGAAGCGTATCCGTCCGGGAACCAGACGGTCGACCACCGGGTCGCCCATCAGCAGCAGGTCCTTCATCATCGTGGTGAGGGCCATGGCACGGTTGGGCAGATGCTGACCGGGCTTGGGGACGTCGCCCCTATAGGGCGTGGACCACCAGGAATCATCCAGGGACTCGTCCTCCTCGAGGAACGACGCGGTCCTGCGAGCCGTCCCGATACGCTTCAACAACTCCTGTTTCGGTGTGATGAACCGCTCCTCGTCGTCGCCGTCGTAGAGCTCCATTTTCAACACGTGGTTGTCGGTGGCCGATCCGGCGCCCCCGCGCTTCGCGTCGACCTGGTCCGGGATCCACGCGCCGACCGTGGCCTTTCGCGCATGGGGTTTCAGGAGCTTGACCAGGTTCTTCTCCTTACCTTCATCCGCCAAGAGGGCGATCGCCCGTACGGCGATCCACGAATGGGTCCGTTGGTTCATCCCTTGTCTCCTCTTGAGTCTGCGGCTCTGCGGCCTCACGAAGCATGGACGCCAAGTGAGGGCCGGAACGTGCCTCACCCCCGTGATCCTAGGGAAATCCAGATACGTCGCGCCCTGGGGCCCGACATTGCTGACCGCGGCCCGCGCGACATCACTTTGCGACATGAACCATCACTGTCGTACATTCCACGCAATCTGTCAACCAGAAACCCTTGATGATTCTGGCCGTCTAACAGACCGACGATACCGGGCAGACCGGGTTGGCGGCCGATCCGTGAGGGCAGGTACGCTTGATCCCCCGGCCGAAGCTGGGTTCAATGGAAGCGGGAGGTGCTTGGTGAATCCCGATGAGCTGCGCAGGCTGCTCAAGAAGCAGCCCTTCGAGCCAATCCGCCTGCACACCACGGGCGGGGACACCGTGGATATCAGGCACCCCGATATGGCCATCGCAACGCGGTCCATGGTCGCGGTTGGCGTCGGCGAACCCGACGACGTGGCGGATTACGTGGTGCACTACGGCCTGCGGCACATCATCAAGGTCGAGCCGCTCGATGGGCGAAGGAGACGCACTCGACGCCCAGGCAAGAGGTAGAGCGACAACCCGACCCCACGACGCCCGGTGGTCCCGACCTCAATCCTCGAACAGGAACACGCCTTTGATGTAGCCCCCCTCGCGCGCCGTGCTGACCTCCATGCCCTCTTGGGCATCCGCGGCCCGGAAGCGGTGTGTGACTAGCTTGGTCTGATCGAACGTTCCGTTCTCGAGCAGGCGGATGGCGCGTCGGGCGTGATCCAGGGCGCTGTCCGTGCCGATGCCGGGCGCGGTACCGAGGACCTTCAGGCCTCGCAGATGCCATGGCGTCATGTTCAGTGTCCGTGGTTGGTGATGCCACGCGAACAACGCGAGCCGCCCGCCCACACGTGTCAGATCGGCGGCCGCCTGTAGCGTCTCGTCCACCCCCGCCGCCTCGATCACGCAGTCGAAGGGATCCGCCTTGAGTTCCTCGAGTCGCGTGCGACCCTCGTCGGTGTCGGCGCGGATGATCTCGGTCGCGCCGAATTCGCGGGCGAGGTCCAAGTTGGCCTGCTTGACATCCGTGACGACGAGGTCGGCCAGCGGATAGTGTGCGAGCATCTGGACGTTGAGCAACCCCATGTACCCCGCACCCATGAGCAGCACGCGGTCGCCAGGGGAGATCTCATAGTGCGGGGCGGCGATCACCACGCACCAGGCCGGCTCGGCAAGTGCAAGCGTCGGATCGTCGGGCGGCTTCGAGAATGTCGCCACGCCCGCGGCCGGCACGTTCTGAACCGACACCCAAGGGCCGCAGAGGACCCAATCGCCCTCGCGCAGGCCCTTGACGTTGCCGCCAAGCTTCGTGATCCGCCCGATGCCCTCATGGCCGTAGGACGATCCCGCCGGAAGCAGCGGCTCGACGCCGGCGAACATCGAGACCTCGTACATGCAGATCCCGTTGATGACGCACTGGACCTGAACCTCATCCGGCCCGGGATCCGCCACGTCGATCTCGCGAAGCTCTGCCTTGCCGACTTGGGGAATGGTGATCTGTTGTGCCTTCATATGGATACCTTTCGGTAGGGCAGGTCGAGCCGGCAACCTGATGCGCTATCGCGCTTTCTGCTGACCGGACCGAACCCGTTGCTGTCTCGTGGCTCCCTGCTGTTGACGTTCTTTGGCAGACGCCGAGCCATTCCACTGCCTCAATCTGACGGGCCCCATGAGCCCCGATCGTCTCCCCTTGTTGGGGGCGTACCTGTTCGCGAATGAGTTGGTCACCTCGACGACGAGCTCGTTTTGCCCGTCCTTCAGCGCCTTGCCCACGTTCCAGACGAACGGCGCCCAGAAGCGTGGGCCCAGGTCGTTGCCGTTGAGCTTCACGACAGCCCAATCCCCGACCTGGCCGATGTCCAGCTCTCCGCCGCTCCTGTACCCGGTCGCTTTCATGATGGTGAAGGTCGTGCGATACCGAAGCGTCCCTGCGAACTTCTCGAGGCCCGCGACCTTCCGCCAATCGCCAAGCCCATTCGCGCGGGTCTTGCCGTCAGGGCCGACGACACGCCAACGCCCTTCCAGTAGAACGGGCGACAACACCTGAGCGCCTGCTGGGTGACCCCCGACCTCCTGGCGTCTGGCGGGATCGATGCACAGCACGGCACTCTCCCTTCGTTGCAGAGCCACCCATGCCCGGGTGCCGGTCTTGCCCATTCCCGTCACGTTGCCGCGGTATGCGGTCCGGAATTCACCGGTCCAAGGGTCGAACCACTCAGCGCTTCCCGCAACGCGACAGGTCACACCGGTGCTGATCAGCTTCTCGCCCTCATTGACGAACAGATAGAAGTGCACCTTGTCCTTGACGACATGGGCGTACCGCAGATCAGGCGACGGCGAACGGACCGTTACATCGCGATCCAGACCTGCGACGAGCTTCGCCGAGGGCTCGCCCCGGCAGGTGTGGACGCGACCGCCGGCCGCCTTGAACGCCTTCACGCGCTCGGCCACCGCGCCGGTCAACGGCCGGTCGTGATCGACGATCAGCGTCGTGTACGCCATCTCGCCGATCTTGATCTTGCCGGCGTCGATCTCGGCCTGCTCGCATAGACGCCAGTCCTCCAGGTAGTTGAAGTCCACCTGGTTCTGGAACAACCACTTCGCCGCCCGCCACGGCAACCGGTTGTTGACGCTGAGCACCGCCACCTCGCAGACCTGCCGGCCATCGGTCATCAGGCCGCACAACCGGCTCGTGTAGTCGGCGAAGAGACGGTAATGCGGCCACCACGCGTTGTGCATCCCCAGGTCGGGCGGGCGTTCGAGCGCCCGCTTGCCGCGCATCGAGTAGTAGAACGCGTGCGGATACAGCAGGTTGACCCCGCGGACGATCAGCCAGTCGGCCAGCCACTTCATCTCGTCCATCGTCAGGTGCCAACCGTACGCGCCGTAGATCTCATTGGAGTTCCGACGGCGCCGGTCGTGCCGCGCGACGCTGCTCGAACACTTGCCCACCGTGCTGTGCGCACCCTCCAGGGCCGACTTGTGATTGGGGACGAGCCAACGCCAGACCATGTCCTGGCCCGGGACCTGAAACAGCCGCAATGGACGGATCTCGTCGCTGTGCGCGGGGTGACCTGTCAGGGCGATGTTGTGTTTGGCGCACCATCGCGACAGCTGCTGATAGTAGGTCTCGTCCAGTCGCTCGGCCACGGTCAGATCGAAATCGTCGCGGATCTGCCGCGTCTTGGCACCCACGTCGCAGAATAGCGCCGGCAGGAAAGGCAGGAGCTTGTAGCCTCGTCGCTTCTCGAAGTCCTCAGCCAGCCCATCCGTCCAGGCTTCCAGCCCGCGACGCGCCCCCCGACCCAGCAGGCTCGGCTCGTCGGTGAACATCGCAAAGACCGTCTTGCCGAAATGACCCTTGAGCGTCCTGTAGTAAGGCTCGTAGCAGAAGCGGATGAACGCCTTCATCGCATCGAAGCTGAGCAGATCTGCCGCGGGCGGCGCGCCGGGCTGCCCGTCGTCCTCCCCGAAATGAACGCCCCGAATGTGCCCGCCCGACGGTACGCAGACGAACGTCATCACACGCCATTTGCCCGCGGACAGCTTGACCGTCCCGCCGGGCCCATCCCGGAGGTGAGCACCGGTCAGACCGAGCACGCCCTTCTTGTCCGTCCGTCGAGCGATCACGGTCGCAACGTACTTGCCCTCGCGGGGCGTCGGGATCTTGATCTCAACGGGCCCCGTGACGTCCTTCGCGCGCATCGCCAGCCCCTGCGCGGCAAACGCGGGGTTGGACTTGACCACCTCGCCATGGCCCGACCCCGACGGGTACATGCCCTCGTCGTACAGGCAGACGTACATCCCCGTCCGCGCCGCCTCTTCGACGGCAAACCGCACGTGTCGCAACCAGCGCTCGCCCATGTACGGGATGTCCCTGGGCAGCCCCATCCGGGCGTGGATCACGCAACCGTAGACGCCGTGCTCGCGGAACGCCGCGAGCTGGCGCTTCGTTTCCGCGTCGCTCAGCTCATCGTTCCAGAACCAGAACGGCATCTGGGCGAACTCGTGAGCGGGGTGGGTCAGCTTCCGGCGCCAGTCCTTCCGTTTCACGACGGACTCCCCGAATGCGGATAACACGATCGTCACCGCGACCAGAACCGCTGTGATCACACTCCGACGCATCATCGTCTCCCCCTTGCCACCGTCGTCCAGCGTAGTGTCGCAGAATCCGGGCAACGTATCCAATCGGGCATCGAGACACAACGTGCGCCTGACGGAGTATAATCGTGGGCGTCCGCCGTCTACCCGACGGACCGGGAGACCGATTCGTGATCTGCATCGCCGTGTTGCCCGTACTCATCGGTGCGGCCCCCGTAACCAACCCCGGTCAGGACCAGTCCGCGCCGCCTCAGCGGATGGTCATGGTCCTGCCGTTCCGGGGCGCCGACCGCGAGCTGGCCGAACGGTTCACCGACCGACTGACGCTGAAGCTGGCGCGGCAGGCCCATCGGCTCGGCGACAAGACGGATTTGAAGGTGCTCAGCAAGCTCGAGGCCACCGAGGCCTGGGGCGAGGGCGTCGGCCCCGCGATTGACATGCCGTCGCGGGAGATGGGCCAGTGGCTTCGGCAGGTGGCCGTTCAGGTCGGTATCTGGGGCACGGTCAGCCGCGAAGGCGATGAGCTGGCGGTCCACGTCAAGGTCGTCGACCTCACCGACGACCCCAGCCAATTCCGGATGGACAAGACCTATCGCGACAAGGGCGAGCGCGCCCACGTCGGCGTGATCAACCCGATCGTCGAGGCGCTCAGCGGCCACGCCGTCCGGAAGCCTCGCGAGCAAGGCGACGTGCCCGAACCCAAGGTGCTCGGCCCGATGTTGAGCCAGAACCCGGGGTTCGAGGAGGGGTCGGGCGAGAAGCCCGTCGGCTGGGAGCGAATCGACGGGCTGTGCTCCTTCTGGATCGACGACCCCACCGGCGGCGGCCGCGGCAAGGTCATCAAGATGGACACACGGATGAAACAGACCCAGGCCGACCAATGGTGGCGCAAGTGGCGAGCCGGCGCTCCCGCCTCCCAGGCGCCCAAACCCATCTACGCCAAGCCCCCCTACTACAGCGCGGTCGCCGGGCTGCACGGGGTGCACTACTACAGCGACTTTTTCGAGGTCAAGCCGGGCATGCGCTACCGCGTCCTGGCCGACCTGATCGCCACACAGGGCGGCGGCGGCGCGCCCAAGGTCTTCGTGAAGGGATACGCCCTGGTCGCCCCCACCGTCCGCGAAACCGAGCCTCAGCGACGCGAGATCTGGCGGACCTACATGCCCTGCCGCGGCGCCGCCGGAGGATGGAAGCACTTCTCCGAAACCTTCACCATCCCCGATCGCGGCGTGAAGATGTCCAACATCGTCACGATGCAGGTCAAGTGGATTCGCATCATCCCCTACGCCTACTGGCCACCGGGCGTGTACTGCTGGGACAACGTCAAGGTCGTCGAAGAACCGGTCAAGCCATAAGGAGGCCGATCCGTGATCCGTGTGGCAGTGCTATCCTTGCTCGTCAGTTCGGCGGGCGCAGCCAAGGCGGAACAACCCGCCGTAGCGAAGCGTCCGCGACTCACCATGGTCCTGCCCTTCACCGGTCCGGACCGAACGCTCGCGGACCGCTTCACCGATCGGCTGACCCTCAAGCTGTCCCGGCAGGTTCAGCGCCTCGCTGGCAAGACCGACCTGAAGGTCCTCAGCAGGATCGAGGTCGACGAAGCCTGGGGCGAAGGCGTCGGTCCCAAGCTCGACGCACCGCCGCAGGAGATGGCCAAGTGGTTGCGCCAGGTCGCCGCTCAGGTGGCCGTCTGGGGTGCGATCCAACGCGAAGGCGACGCGTTGACCGTCCACATCAAAGCCGTCGACGTCACCGACGACCCTAGCCAACTGCTCATGGACAAGACATATCAGGAGACAGGCGAGCGCGCCCATGTCCACGTGGTCAGTCCGATCGTGGAAGCCTTCACCGGCCACGCCGTCAGGAAGCCCCGCGAGGCCGGCAACGTGCCCGAGCCCGACGTGCTGGGCCCGATGCTGAGCAAGAACCCGGGGTTCGAGGAAGGATCGGGCGAGAAGCCCGTTGGCTGGGAGCGGATCGACGGGCTGACGACCTTCTGGCTCGACGACCCCACCGGCGCCGGACGCGGCAAGGTCCTCAAGATGGATACGCGGATGGTCCAGACCCAGGCCGACGAATGGTGGCACAAGTGGCGGGCAGGTGCACCGGCCTCGCAGGCCCCCGAGCCCATCCTCGCCCCGCCCCCTGCCTACGACAGCGTCGGCGGACTACACGGGGCCCACTACTACAGCGACTTCTTCGAGATCAAGCCGGGCATGCGCTACCGCGTGCTGGCCGACTTCAAGGGCAAGACCACCGACTTCTTCTTCGCCAAGGTCTTCGTGAAGGGCTATGGCATGGTGCCGGCCACGGTTCGCGAGCAGAAACCCGAACGCCGCGAGATCTGGCGGACGTACCTGGCCTGCCGGAACTTCGAGAACCGCTGGAAGCACTACTCCGAGACGTTCACCATCCCGCAGCGCGGCGTCAGGATGTCCAACGTCGCCACCGTGCAGGTGAGATGGATCCGGATCATCCCCTACGCCTACTGGCCGCCCGGGCTGTTCTACTGGGACAACGTGAAGATCGTCCAGGAGCCCGAAGGTCGGTAGGCTGCACGGCTCGCCAGCGTCTTGGCAGGTCTCAGAAGGGCAACACCGCCCCTCCGAAGGCCGCCTTGTGGAAGTAGAGCGCCAGCACCAGGATGATCACCACGCCCACTGCAGACGCGAAGGACCCGCCCGATCCAGCGCCGGGGCGGACGGTCTTCCACCACGCCGTCGCCGCCACGATCACGCCCAGGACGATCCACACCCATACAGCTTGAAGCGGTAGAACTGCCATTTTTCCCATCCCCCCCAAATTCACATGCTCCAAACAGGAGTATGCAATTTAGTTAGTGCTTAGTCAAACAGGAATCTGGACGGGCGCGGGGTCGGGGCCGGGGGTGATTTCGCTGTAGGGCCCCGGAACCTTGGGCCGATAAGTCCGATAGGGCCCGCACCTCCCCGTGGCGCTGGCACGGGTAGAGGTCCGCGCGTGGCCGCGGGCGGATCTCGATGATGTCACCAACGTCCATCCTTACAAGAACTTGTGCAACGATCACGCTGCTGGTATGCGTCGGGGGCCCGGTCGCTGCTGCGACGGCGGTCAAGCCACCCGATGACGCAGACATCCCGCGCATCCGCACCCGGACGGTCGAAGTGCTCTTCGAGGCCGCCGAACCCGAATCCGTTCGATCCGTCGAGTTGTGGTACACCCGGGACTGCGCCCAGAGCTGGGAGCTCTTTAGGCCTGATCGACCCCAGAGATACAGCCCGGTCGTGTTCGTCGCCCCGCGAGAAGGGCTCTATGGCCTGTTCGTGATCGTCAGCAGTCGTACCGGCAACTCGTCCGACCGACCGACCCCCGGCAGCGCCCCGCACCAGTGGTGCTTCGTTGACTGGAGCCCCCCCGTCGTACAACTGACGGTAGCTGCCAAGGATGAGGCATTTTCGGCCACGCGCCGCATTCCGCTCAGATGGTCGGCCTACGACGCCTTCCTGGTAGATCGCCCGATCGATCTATACCACATGGCCGTCGGGCAACGTCTCTGGACCCCGATCGCCCAATCCCTGCCGAATTCCGGACGCTACGACTGGCGTGTCCCTGATGAGCTGACAAGCGCGGTCAGGATCAAGCTGGTGGTCCGTGATCGCGGCGGGCATGTGGTGGAACGCTTCAGCGAGCCCATCCGGCTGGAGCCCAGGTCATTCGGGCCCCCTGCCAAGAAGCTCAGGCCCGCGCAAATGATCGCCGTGCCCCAAGCATTGGCAAACCAGCCGATGGCGGCCGTGGAGGATTGTGGACCCGACGCCCCGTCGGCGAACGCCACGCAACCGCCCCACATCGGAGAATCGCGCCCGACGCCCGAGCCGTCTCCTGCGCACCGGTCGCCGTCGGCCGCTTCGAGACGCCAGGCCATCCGTCGAACCGACGCCAGACACAGATCGCCCAGCGCGTCGAAGGCAACGGGCCAGCCCGCCGAAACGCACCAGATGAGGACAGCTCACCCGTCGACGGTCCCTCGAAGACCCACGACGATCGCCGCCGCCGTGGAAGACCCACCCGCCAACGGACCGGCAAGGGCCTCGCCCACTTCGCGACCCAGCCCGGCAGAAGCGGCGGCCATTGCGCGGGCACTGCGGTTGTACAAGGCGGGAACTTACTACCGCCTGCGAGGCCAACACGGGCAACGGGGGGACCTGTCCGTCGCGGCGTTGCGATTCCAGGAGGCCTTGCGGGCCGACCCGACGCTGTCGCCCGCTCGGCTGGACCTGGCCGGCGTCCTGGTCATGCAGGGCAAGTACACGGAGGCAGCCAAAATGTACGGATCCCTGCTGGCGCAATCGCCCGAACACCACGGCGCACTGAATGGGCTCGCCCTCGCGATGGTGCGCATGGGCGACTACGGATCAGCCCGGGTCCATCTGACCAAGCTGGTGAGTCTGTCCCCGAACCAGGCAGAGGCCTGGCTCGACCTCGGTGACGTGTGTCACAAGATGGGCGAGATCCACACCGCGCGGGACTACTGGACCAAGGCGATGGCCGTTGCGCCGAAGGACCGCGATCTGCTTGAACGGGCGCAGAAGCGCCTGGCCACGTACGCACCACTTCCACTTGCCCACCCATCGCGGTAAGCTCATGGAAACTCCGCCGCCGCCAGACTGGCCGCGGCGCCCGAGCGCCAGACAACGGACGGATGCTATAGGATGCCCAAAGCGACCCAGTCGGCGAACGAATCTCGGGACGATGCGGCGCGCGCTTGCCAGACGAAGCCCGTGTACGCCGTCTTCGGCCCCGACGATTTCCTGCGTCAGCAGGCCCTCGACCAGATCGCTCGTCAGGTGCTGGGCCCAGACCCGTCGCCCATGGCGCGGACGGACATCGACGGCGCGCAGGCAGAGCTTGCTGAGGTCCTCGACGAGGTCCGGACGCTGCCCTTCCTGTCAGACGCCCGGTTGGTCGTCGTTCGGGACGCGGATGCCCTCATCGCCAAGCATCGTGAGGCCCTCGAAAGGTACGCCGCCGCTCCGAGCAGCACCGGCGTGCTGGTCCTCGTTTGCAGGACGATGAATCGGCAGTGGCGGCTGACCAAGGCGATACAGAAGGTAGGCAGCTTGATCGAATGCAAGGCCCCGCCGCCCCGAGAGCGGGACAAATGGCTGGCGACGCGCGCCCGGGAGACCTACGGCAAGGAACTTCAGCCCCAAGCGGCGCGGGCCCTCGTTGAATCTGTGGGTGAAGACATGGCCAGACTGGATGCCGAGCTGGCCAAGCTGGACATCTACATCGGTGACCGCAAGCGGATCACCGCAGACGACGTGGAAGCGCTGGTCGGCGTGACCCGCCCGGAGAAGGTCTTCGCCATGACGGATGCCATGGCTGAAGGCGATGCCGCAACGGCGGTCCGACTGTGGCACCGGACACTGGCGTCGGACAGCCAAGCCCCCTACCGTGCCGTCGGCGGCATCGCTTGGGCCGTCCGCCAGATGATCGCCAGCAAGCAGGGCAGCCCCGGCTGGATCAGCCCTGCCACGAGGCGGGCGGCTTCCCGCTTCTCGGTGGAACAACTACAGGACATGCTGGTCCAACTGTTGGCTGCGGATGTGGCCAGCAAGACCGGTCTGGGGACCGTCCAGTCTGCCGTCGAAAAGTTCATCGTTCGGCAGTGTGCCGGTCGATAGCGCCAGGCGGAGGCCTGGATTCTGCCAAAGGTCAGATGAGACGTCGTCCGCTTGCGTCGGGGCTGGTCCTCGGCAAGCGGGCCTGGGAGGCAACGGGATGCCACGAGCCGACGCATGGATTCGTGTGGCTGTGGTTGGCGGGCTGGCCCTGGCGGCCGGCTGCTATACGGAGTCCACCATCGATCAGGTCAAGCGCCCGCCGGCCAAGGGATCTGCGACCTCGGGGCGGGCCAAAACCTCGCCAAGTGCCAGTCGGCGCGCCGGCGCCCCCAAGCCGTCCCGCGCCGAGGACGCCAAGGCGAAGGACCTCGCCCGCCAAACCGCACAATACCGCGATCGGGTGAAGAAGGGCCAGACGAGCCCGGGCAGCACCGCCCCCCCGGCCAAAGCCAAGGCCGCCCCCCCGAGTTCTAAGCCCTCCGCAGAGGCACGGAAACCTGCTGGCAAGCCCCGGGTCCCGCCGTCCGCCCTCCCCAGCGAGGAGAAACGGGCCGCCCACGTCGCCGACGACTCGTTCGAGGCCGGTAAGGTCACGGCCATGACTCCCGCCAAGACCACGGGCACCAGCGCTCCCCCTGCCAAGGCGTCCAAAACGACAACCAAGCCAGGGGCTTCTCGGCCATGGGCGCGTCCCCCTGCAAGACCTACGGCCAAGACGCCCAAAGGCCAGACCACGCCGTCCCAGGCCTTGCCCAAGGTTTCGGCCCCCAAGACGGCTGGCGACGCAGCGAAGGCCCCCAAGCCCCCCGATTCGACCCAGGGCGCGAAGCCCGAGCCGGAGACACCCAAGGCCGCCGCGAAGCCGAAGAAGGCACCCGCGCCGCCCCGACCCAAGCAGGTCAGCCAACCAAAGCCTCAAGCACCGTCCCCCAAGGTGAAGCCGGACGCCTCGCCAGCCGCAGCCGACAAGGCGAAAGACGCCTCCAGCGGCAAGTTCGTGGTGCCCAAGCCCCCTGAAATCCCCCCCGCCCTGCCCAAGAGCACCCCCCAGGAAGCCAAGAAGACGACAAAGCGTCCTCCCGCCCAGCCCCGCGTGGCGGTCCGGCCTCGACAGACGTCCAAGGGCAAGGCGAAACCCAGCAAGGGCGCCCAGCCCAATCGGCCCGCCCGGACCGTCGCGTCGGCACAACAGGGGATTAAGCAGGCAATCGATCAGAAGCTCAAGGAGGTCAAGGCCAATCCGAACGACCTCGACAAGCAGATGGCCCTGCGACTGTTGTACCTCGCGGACAACCAACCGACCGCCGCGATGGCGGAGATCCCGGGCACCAACGCACAGGTCCAGCAGTTCATCGAGAAGCTCGTGCAGATCAACATCGCCGCCTCGGCGGGCAAGACGCGAGATCCCGCGACCGCCGCGACGAAGGTCCTGCCGCACGTCGAGGCCCTCCGCAAGGTCGTGATGCGGCACGCGGACCTGGAGATCGCCTCGCTCAAGTTCTGCACGAAGGTGGAGCGCTTCGGCGTCTACGAGGAGATGAAGCCGCTGCGTTTTCCCACGGGCGTCCGGAATCGGACGATCGTCTACTGTGAGATCAAGAACTTCACGTCCGTGCCCACTGAGGATCAACAGTACAGGGTTTTATTAGCTCAAAAGATTAAAATACTGAACAAGCAAGGACAGACCGTTCACGAGACGGCCGACGACGACGTGCCCTGCGTCAGCCGTCGTCCGGTCGAGGACCTGTTCCTAGTCCAGCTCGTGGATCTTCCAGTAAATTTGTCACCTGGAAAGTATATTCTTCGCGTCTACGTGGAGGATAAGCTGGCGGCGAAGGCCAGGGAGGGCCAAGTCGAGTTCGAGGTCGTCAGGAGTCCCCGCACGGGTTGATCCGGTCGCGGATCGTCCGACTCGGCGAGGAGCCAACCGAAAATCTGTTTTTGTCTTGCGGATTATTCCTTTGTAACTTCCAGGAACCTGCGTCTATAATGTGCGTACAAGTAGATAGCCAGGCGACCGCCGCTGTGCGAGGTTATACCCTGTGGAACTCGGCACGGAACCGCAACAACTCACCCAGTTGAATCTCTATATCTACCGCCGCGCGCTGCATCCGGAGCTCTTCCGGATTCACGCCCGAAAGCATGTTCGGCAAAGACTTTACCAGGCGGAGATCTGGGTAGTCGGCTTGGGCCACGTGGTCACGCTGCATGCAGGAGGACGCGTCCTGACGGAGGTGGCCACTGCGGACAGCGACCTGTTGCCCGATCGCGGATTGGCGCACCAGTTCCGGTTTCGGGGGGAGCGCGACCACGCGGAGCGGTGGGACAACGGCGTGAACTACATGCTGAGCAGTCAAATCGAGCGGATGAGCAAGCAGCTCTTCCAAGCCTCGCACGCCGATTTGATGCGTCACGCCCGCCGACGGGGGATGTTGACGACGTTCGAGGAATGGGCCACCAACGGCGATCTTGTCCCGTTTTCCTTCATTGACTACGAGGCGCGCGAGCGCGAGTTGCACGTCAACGCGTTTCACACCTATCCGGAAGAGATGACGTTCGTCAAGACGCAATCCATCATCGAGCTGGAGACCGTCCCTGCCCGGCGGCGACAGTAGGTCGGGCGCCCGTCTAGACACCCCAATCCCATCGGAGCGAGTCGGTCGGCGAAGCTGGCTGCGCGGCGCGTGTGTCCGTGGAACACATGTCCGGCGGGCCCAAACTCCTGTTGGAACGGCTGCCATTCTGGCAGCAGTCGCCGGGGGACCTGATCCCCACTTGCCAGATAGGCAGCCCGGCCGGCCGCGGTATCGCAGACGCCTCCTGCGTATAACAGACCACAGGACGGAGCTTTGCAAAGCCTGCCGGGCTGGCTCCAGCAGCTGTCACGGATGGCATGAGGTTTGCCTATCAGCTGGGGGACATAGATGGTTTGCGCCAATAGGTGCCGCGATGATGATGGCCAGAGACGTTCGCCTGAGGCCAGGATGGCCGACGGAGGTGCTGATCTCCGCCGATCGGATCGGAGAGCACAGGTGGGCGGACTGGCTGCGGGGCAAGCTTGAGCCGAACGGGTTGGCCGTTCATCGTGCCTACAGCGGGGACGAAGCCCTTGAAGTGGTGCGGGCCGGATCGCTGAGCTTGGCCGTCCTAGGCACGCAGGCGCCGCGCAGCGGCGGTCTTGCGTTGTTGCGGCAGATCCGGTCAGTTGACGCGCGTCTCCCTTGCGTCCTGGTGGCGGGGGGAATCGACGGGCGCTATCTTCGGAAGGCGTTGGAGCTCAAGGCCTATAGCGTGCTGACGACGCCGGTGGATCAAGACATCCTGCGGGACCTGATCGCGGCGGTGTTCCGCAGGTTCTACGAGAGCGAGTTGGTAATCTGAGCGAATGGGTGATGGCAGCCGGACTCAGTCAAGTCCCCTGGCGAAGGCATGTCGCAGGGCCAGGACGTCCGTTGACCGCAGGGCTGCCCTCGGGTGTTGACCATCGAAAGGAGTAAGGGCATGGCGAAACTGAAGATCAGGCCACTCGGCGACAAAGTGTTGGTCAAGCGGGTGGAAGCGGAGGAGAAGACCGCCGGTGGAATCGTGCTGCCGGACACGGCGAAGGAGAAACCCAAGCGCGGCATCATCGAGGCCGTTGGTGAGGGCAAGCTGCTCGAGTCGGGCAAGCGAGGCAAGCTGCAGGTCAAGAAGGGCGACGAAGTACTCTTCACCAGCTACGGAGGCACGGAAGTCAAGATCGACGGTGAGGAGTACCTGATCATGGGCGAGGAGGACATCCTCGCGATCGTGGGTTAGGCGCAAGACGACAGATGCAGAGCGAGTCCACGTTCGAGTTGGGAACCGAGAGCTACCGCGAAGGCGCCCTGCTGAGGCTGCGCGAAGCGTGGGTTCTCTACTACCAAGAGGAGTGGGTGGGCTGCATCTATCTCGCCGGACGCGCCGCGGAATCGATACTACGGTCACTGATCTGGGCCAGGACTCGCAAGCGGGAAGTGGGGCACGACCTTCGCGATCTTCTGAAGCGCGTCAGGATGATTGTCACCTTCGGGGAGACAAACGAAGCTCGGCTCGATGATGCGGTGAACGAACTGGCGATCGTCTGGCGGAATGATCTGAGGTACACGGGTCAATCGAGGTTCCGGCGAATGCTGGATGCATCCAGACGGCTGCGGAGGATCCGCGGAGTTCCTGTGAAAGGGGATCCGCTCAAGGCCAACGCGAAGTCGGTCTTGGAGGCCGCCGAAGGGATCGTAGCCCGAGGAGAACCGTATGCCAGAAAGACTGCAGGACAAGCTGGCTCGTCTGATCGAACAGCGCCTAAAACGCGGTAAGGCCGATCTGGAGACGTTGCCCAACGGGCATGTTTGTGGACACGTGATCTCCTCCGAGTTCGAGGACAAGGACTACGAGCGTCGTCGCGTGAGGATTCGTGAGATGCTCGATGAGGCACTCACCGAGGGCGAGCTGGAACAGGCGGACTTGCTGTCTGTGAGCACGTTGTTGACGTACACGCCCGAAGAATGGTCCGTGGCCACTACCGATACGAATTAGCCAGGAGAATCCGCGAAACACAAGGAGCAGGAATACATGGCAGCAAAGAACATAGCATTCGAGATGGACGCCCGTGAGTCGGTTCGGCGGGGCGTGAACAAACTCACCGACGCGGTGAAGGTCACGCTCGGCCCGTGCGGACGAAACGTGGTGTTGGAGAAATCGTTCGGCTCGCCGACCGTCACCAAGGACGGCGTGACCGTGGCCAAGGAGATCGAGCTGGAGGACGCCAACGAGAACATCGGCGCCCAGATGGTCAAGGAGGTCGCCAGCAAGACAAGCAACGTCGCGGGCGACGGGACGACCACGGCGACGATCTACGCGGAGGCGATCTACTCGGAAGGGCTCAAGAACGTAGCGGCCGGCGCCAATGCGATGGACCTCAAGCGTGGCATCGACGCTGCCGTCGACGCCGTGGTCGACGCACTTGCCGGCATGAGCACCGAGGTGCCCGCGCCGCCCGCCGGCACCAAGAAGATCGCTCAGGTGGGCATGTGCGCGGCCAACCAGGACACAGTGATCGGCGACATCATCGCCGAGGCGATGGTCAAGGTCGGCAAGGACGGCGTGATCACCGTCGAGGAAGGTCAGACCCTCGAGACCAACGTCGAGCTGGTCGAGGGCATGCAGTTTGACAAGGGCTACCTCAGCCCGCACTTCGTCAACAACCTCGAGGAGATGGAGGTCCAGCTGGACAAGCCGTACATCCTGATCCACGAGAAGAAGATCTCGGCCATCAAGGACCTGATCCCGTTGCTGGAGAAGACGGCGAAGGCGGGGCGGCCGCTGTTGATCATCGCCGAAGACGTCGAGGGCGAGGCGCTCGCGACGCTGGTGGTCAACCGTCTGCGGGGTACGCTGCAGTGTGCGGCCGTCAAGGCGCCGGGGTTCGGCGATCGTCGGAAGGCCATGCTCGAGGACATCGCGATCCTGACCGGCGGCCGGGCCATCTTCGAAGACCTCGGCATCAACCTCGAGAGCCTGGAGATCACCGACCTGGGTCAGGCCAAGCGGGTCACGATCGACAAAGACAACACGACCCTCATCGAGGGCGCCGGCACGACCGAGGCGATCCGTGCCCGGACCCAGCAGCTCAAGAACGAGATCGAGATCACCACGAGCGACTACGATCGTGAGAAGCTGGAGGAGCGTCTGGCGAAGCTGGCCGGCGGGGTCGCGCAGATCAACGTAGGTGCGGCCACCGAGGCGGAGATGAAGGAGAAGAAGGCCCGCGTCGAAGACGCCCTGCACGCGTGCCGTGCGGCCGTCGAAGAGGGCATCCTGCCCGGCGGTGGCGTGGCCGTCTTGCGTTGCACCAAGGCCCTCAATGCCGTGGCCAAGAAGCTCGGGCGCGACGACCAGAAGACGGGCGTCGAGATCGTCCGCCGGGCCCTGACCTCGCCGATCAAGCAGATCGCCGAGAACGCCGGGCTGGACGGGTCTATCGTCTGCCAGAAGGTGGTCGAGAACGACGACGTCGACTTCGGGTACAACGCCCTGACCGGCCAGTACGGCGATCTGATCAAGATGGGCGTGCTCGTGCCGACGAAGGTCGAGCGGATCGCGCTGCAGAACGCAGCCAGCATCGCCACGTTGTTGCTGACCACCGACGCCGTCGTCAGCGAGATCAAGGAAGAGAAGAAGGACGGAGGCGCCCCGGCCCCGCCGCCGTACTAGTCGGACCGGTGTGCACCACCGTCATGCGTATCAACAGGCCCGCGACCTCCCGGCCGCGGGCCTGTTCCTTGCGCTGCCGAGCGATTCGGCGTCCTGTTGACCAAGGCGCGCCGATGTGTTCGAGTAACATCTGGGCCCGGTCCCCTCCTCGGACACGTGGACCCGCCGCGACGCGTCAGTCCTTGAGGGAGGCAGGCATGTCGACACGAGCACTCGCGACGTATGGCGTCGGCGCCGGCGTTTGGTGTCTGCTCGGTGCGTCGGACGTCAGAGCCGATCAGTGGGAAGCACCGGAGACAAGGGAGTACGCGTCCCCGACCGGAAAGCACCGCCTCAAGGTTATCCCCAACCAGGACTGGTGGAAACCGCCCGCAAAGCGTAAGGCGGAACGGCGCTGCAAGGGAATCCTGTACAAGATCAGAGATGGCGATCGCAAGGAGGTATGGTCGCGGCAGCTGATCAACGACCTGATACCCGTACGCGCCTATGTGACCGATTCAGGTCGGTACGTGGTCACCATGGATGAGTGGCATGGGGTCGGGAAACTGCCCGTCGTCATCTACGGTCCGTCGGGGAACCTGATCAAGACCCACGACATCGATTCGCTTGGCCTTGGGGACGATATCGAACACATCGACCGCACCGTGTCGAGCTACTGGTGGAATCAGGACGCGATCATCTTCTTCGGTCCGAAGGAGGAGAAGCTGTTCGTCAGGCTTCACTGGGGCAAAACCCTCATCATCGATCTTCAGAGCGGCGGGGTGCATACGGCGGACAAGCCGGATTCGCGCGGCGGGTCGCGGACGGCGCTGCTGGGATACGCCAAGAAGAAGACCCGAGGAATCGCGCTGTCGCTGCTAGATTCAAACGACGCACACGAACGCTCGACGGGTGCCCTGATCTGCGGTCAGCTGAAGATCCGGCAGGCCATCCCCCGGCTCAAGGAGCTGCTGTCCGACAGCAGGTACCACGTGGAGCACTCGGGGTTCGGGCCCTACCGCAACGTGTACTACGTCCGCAAGCGAGCAGCGGAGGCACTGCAGGGCATGGGCGTAGAGGTGAGGGAAGTGATTCTCGAGAAGAAGCAATGGCGCTACGACCCACCAAGGCGCTAGTGCCGCTTTCGACCATCGAGTTTCGTGTGAAGTACCCACGGTGGAACACCGATGCGCCCCATCAGAGCCCCGACCAGCCCGAACGTCACGACGGCGGGAGGTCCCAGTGCGTCCCGGCGACGTGGGTCACGCCGTCGGTCAGCGTGATGTAGTAGATGGTGAAGATCTTGCCGGGCGCGAGTTCGACGCTGATCGGATAGCCCAGGTGCGAGCCCCCGCCGAAGTGGTCGTCGCGGATCACGATAAGACGGTTGACGTCCCACGTGTGTCCGCCGTCGCGACTCAGCACCGCTCGGACGCCTTGGGGGTGCCGGCGATAGCCGTAGGTGCAGAGGATCCGGCCGTCCTTCAATCGCAGCAGGTTGGCCGGATAGCCCCAGATCTTCGTTCGTCGCGGCGTCGACCAGGTCTTGCCCCGGTCCTTGCTGATCGTGTGAAACAAATGCCCGCCGGTGGGGGGCTCCGAGCGGATCATCGCGATCACCTCGCCGCGGTCGTTTTCGACGAGGGCGGTCTCGTTCAGTCGGACCTTGCCCTCGGGATCGGCCGCCAGCGGCCCGAACGTCCACGTCTTGCCGTTGTCTTCCGAGCGCAGGATGAACGACCTGCCGATCTTGTCCGCCTTGAGCTCTCCGTACGCGGCGTTCAGCAGGACGCCGCACTTCATCTTGCAGGTCTCGCTCAGGTTGTGGCACATCAGCCCACGATGGGGCGGTAGGTCGATGTCCTGGGTCTGCCAAGTCTTGCCGCCGTCGGTGCTGCGACGGGCGTACGCCCCCTGCAGGTACGCCACGACGCCCTCCCGGACATGCCGAACGGTGATGTCCTGCTTGGCGAACTCGTCGCGACGCGACGCGGGTACGTATCGCCACCCTCGGGCGCGGGCGTGGGCGAGGCTACCGTCGTTGCACCGCCACGCCGGGTTGAGGGGCGCCTTGCCCTGGTGCGGCTGCCACGTGTGACCGTTGTCCTTCGAGACGTATCGTGCCGATCCACCCGTGCCGTCGATGTGCGATCGGCGGACCCGCGTGCCGAACGACGTGTACAGCGTGCCGTCCTCCAACCGCATCAGCGACGGGAAACACGCGTAGATGCCCTCCTTCTTGTAGATGATGACGTCCTGGGCGCCGGCGATCCGCGGCGGGGCCGGCTTTCGGCCGAGGACGGCGTAGCGGACGCTGTCCCACAGCGCCTCGGAGCGGGCCGCGCTGCTGATCGAGCCGAACATGATGACGTTTCGACCCTTGTGCGCCGGGTGCGTGTGCTGCCCGCGACCGTCCATGACCAACTTACCGTCGACCCAGATGCAGTAGTCGTTGCCTCTGATGGCCAGGCGATACACGTGAAAGTCGTCCGTCGTGGACATGGCATAGGTCTTGGCGGGCCGGCCGATCGTAATCCGGTCGGGGTAGAGCGTCGTGCCGACCTCGTGCTTGCCGTCGGCACCCACGAGGGCCACGCCGGACCTGCCGTCGTTGGCGATGACCTTGACGCGGGCCTCGAAGACAGCGCCGTGATCCGGGTCGACGGCCCAGCCCTGCGAGTAGCAATGCAGCGCGCCCTTCTGCGTGCCCCGGTCGACGATCCGCAGGACGCCGTTCTCGACGGCCCGCGTCGTGTCGGGCCCCGGGCCGCCGGACCAGTAGGGAACGCTTTGGCCGGGCACGACGCTGCCGTCATACACACACGTCCACTTCACCGGCTCGCCCGGCGGCCAGCTCTGCTGCGTCGCGGGGCTGGCGAGAACCCCCGGCACCCACGTCGTCGAGGCCATCACCCACAACATCGTCCGCATCATTGCAGCCCTCCTGCGATCCTCGGGTCTACGCTCCATGGACACCAACTCAAGGCGGCGTGCGCCGGTTGCACGATAACGCGCCTGCTGAGGAAACGCATGGTACATGATGCCGCCTCAACGATCATCCAGAACCCGCCGGTGATCAACGGTTCTGGGCGGCGCGTCGTGATCGGCGCCTCAGCCCTCGCACAGCAGCTCGTCGCGGAAGGTGTCGATCAGGCGTTGGCGGGTCTCGTCGCCGATGGCGCCATCGCGCCACGTCAGCACGAGGTTGAACCTTCCGGCGATCTCGGACATGTTGAGGCTCACCGGATTGTGGCGCGAGAGGATCGCGGCCAGAAATCCGCCAGCGATGGGGATGCCCCCCCACGCGCGATCTGGCCCCACGATGCGGCCGCTGAACTGAAACTGCGTCGTGAGTCGCTTGCCGCGCATCAGGAAGCCGGTTCGACGACTTACCAGGCACACGAAGGGAAAGAACCCGACCTTCATCCATCGACCCACGCGCCAGTTGTAGCAGTGCTCACCGGCGGCGAGCTGGCTGGCAATGTCCTGCTTCAATCGCTCGACCAGGGCGGCGAGATCCCCCGGATCTTCCGCCCGGCATTCGGCGCGAAGGGTGCCAAACTCGTTGCCCGGCAACCCGCCCGGCAACCGGCCTTCTCGCAGCGCGAACGGCCACCAGATCCGCAGCACGGCGTCGGTCCTGCCCGCGCGCAGGCATTCACGCCGCAACGTCCGAAGATAGGCGGCGATGAGAAACACGGGCAGCTGGCCGGCTCCCGCGATCCGCGTCGCGTTCTGGCGGACGCGCTCGCTCTGGGCTTCGTCCATGTCCGTAACGCTCAGACAGAGGTGTCCCGTCTCGCCGGCCCTCATGATCTGAAAGAGCGCATCCTGCTTCCCGTTCCGAGGCGGGCGGAACCCGGCCGGAACGGGCACGGTGATCGGCGCTGGGCGCAAGGGCGCGGGGGCGCCGTCGACGGCATATTCGCCCGCATAGCAGCGCCCCAACTCGCGAACCAGGAACCGCATCCCCCGGCCGTCGGTTAACACATGCGGCCACCTCACAACCAACACATCCCCGCCCGACGAACGCCTCAGCAAGGCGATCTTCACGGGCGGATCGACACGCAGATCGGTAGGTTCGTGGAGCAGGCTTAGGACGAACGAGATGGGGTCGTCGGCGTCCTCGACCACCACCGGTATCGGGCTTGGCGACGTGAGGTCCCAGCTGGGCCACCATGCCCACCACGGTCGATGGAGTCTGGCAGTGGTGACGACGTGCCGCGCCCCGAGCACTTCAACCGCCCGGCGCAGGCGCTCGGGATCGACGCGGCCGCCCAACACCGTGACCTGCGCGCAGTTGGCACCCGGCATGCCAGCATGGCGCAGGGCGTCGTCCATCACGGCCGTCACACAATCCAGTGGATTCAACGGAATTCGGGTCGCCATGGTTGACCGCCAATTGTACCGCCATGCGCAGGCGGGGTCACGGTGTCCGATCCGTTGTCCGGCCCCAAGCCTACTACTATGATGATCCTCGCGACCCGCGCCGAGCGCCCTCGGCGGATACGACGCGCAGCCATCTGCTCGGACGGAGCGCGACGGAGCCATCAACATGCGGAAAGACCAACCGGAGCGACCCAACGTCGTCGTCTTCTTCACCGATCAGCAACGCTGGGACACCACGGGCGTCCACGGCAATCCGCTGGAGCTGACGCCCAACTTCGACCGGATGGCGCAACAGGGCACCCACCTGTTCAACGCCTGCACGTGCCAACCCGTGTGCGGACCCGCTCGGGCCGTGCTGCAAACCGGGCTCTACGCGACCAACACGCGCTGCTTTTGCAACGGCATCGCCCTGCCGACCGAGCTCGAGACGCTCGCGCATCAGTTCGGTCGGGCCGGCTATGACACGGGCTACGTCGGCAAATGGCATCTGGGCGACCGGGCCGAGCCAGGCCCGGTCCCCGAGGCCAACCGCGGCGGCTATCAGTACTGGCTGGCCTCCAACGTCCTGGAATGGACGTCGCAGGCCTATCGCACCGTCATGTACGACAACGACAACCAACCCGTCCAGCTGCCAGGCTACCGGGTGGACGCCGTGGCGGACGCGGCGATCCGCTACCTCGACGCGCACCAGCCTGGACCCTTCTTCCTGTGGGTCTCCTTCATCGAGCCACACTTCCAGAACAGCCTGGACGACTATCCCCCGCCGGACGGGTACCGCGAACGATACACCGGTCGCTGGACGCCCCCGGACCTCGCGGCGTTGGGCGGCTCGACGCACCAGCATCTCGGCGGGTATTACGGCATGGTCAAGCGCCTCGACGAAGCGTTGGGCAGAACGCTCGACGCCCTCAAGAGCCTCGACCTGATTGACGACACCGTCGTCCTTTTTACCTCCGACCACGGCTGCCACTTCAAGACGCGCAACAGCGAGTACAAGCGATCCTGTCACGAAAGCTCGATCCGCATCCCGACGGCGCTTCAGGGCCCCGGCTTCGACGGCGGCGGGCAGATCCGCCAACTCGTCAGCCTGGTCGACCTGCCGCCCACGCTCCTCGACGCCGCGGGACTGGACGTTCCCGACACCATGCAAGGGCGATCCGTCCTGCCGCTGGTCAGAGGCCAGACCCAAGGATGGCCCGAAGAGGTCTTCCTCCAGATCAGCGAATCGCAGGTCGGCCGGGCCGTTCGCACGCGGCGCTGGAAGTACAGCGTCGCCGCCCCCGACCGGGACGGCGGCCAGGATCCCGACGCAGACCGCTACGTCGAGGAGTTCCTGTACGACCTAGAGGCCGACCCCTATGAGCTGACCAACCTGATCGGGCTGGAATCGCATCGGGAGGTCGCGGGCGTCATGCGGCAACGCCTGATCCGTCGGATGCTCGAGGCCGGCGAAGCGGAACCCATCATCGAGCCGGCGCCCGCCCGCCCCGCGGGTCAGCGTCGCGTCTCATCCGAGGAGGCCCGGGCGTAGCAAGCCAGCAGAAACGTCGAAACGTCAAAACGTCGAAACAGTTAGACTTCGAGACACTTCGGCTGGGTCGGCTGCAAACGGACTCTTCCTGAAGCCTGAGGTCTGAGGCCTGAAGCCTGCTCCTCAGTGAGCGGCAGGTTCCTCGTGGCCGGCGTGTTCGATGTACGGCGGGCCTTCGGGAGAATCGTCGTCGACCGGCGCGGCGGGACCGACGGCGAGGTCAGCGGGCTCCTCGGAATCCCCCTCGTCAATGTCCATGGGCGACTCATCATGCCGACGCTTCAGGGGGATGGCATCGTGGTCCTTGCCGAGCGCCTGCTGGCTGAGCCGCCCGTCGCTGACCATCGGCGTGGGAGGCGGGGTCACCACCGCGCTGACGGGCCAGCCCATCGTGTTCAGCAGGAGCCGGGCAAACGAATAAGGCATCGCGATGTAGTCCTCGGCGGTAAGCGCATACTTTCCGTCTTCGCTGCCCTTGTCCTCGAAGGGGTCCTCGAACCAGAGCGGCCAATGCTCCACGTCCCCGGAGGCGTACCCGAGGCGGGACTGCTCCCAGTCCCGCCGCCGAACGACCGGGGTGGCCTGGGCCGCCCGGACCTTCTCCTCGCTGGCCGTCGTCGCCGGCTCCGCAGAGGCGGTGTCGTCGACGAAGGGGTTTACGGCGCTGCTGCAGCCGAGCACGGTCATCACCGTCGCCCCAGCCATCAATCCGAGTATCCAATGTGCCTTACTGATCATCTGCGGACTCCAACGCATAGTTCGGCGATTCCTTCGTGATGGAGATGTCATGCGGGTGGGACTCGGTCATCCCAGCGCTCGATATCCGTATGAATCGGGCCTTCTGGCGCAGCTCGTCGATCGTGCGAGCGCCGCACCCGCCCATGCCAGCCTGCAGCCCACCCATGAGCTGGTAGACCAGCTCGCCCAACGAACCCCGATAGGCGACGCGGCCCTCGACGCCCTCTGGGACGAACTTGCCGGAATCGCGGGTCTGGGCCTCTTCGCCCTGACTGTACCGGTCCGCCGCGCCGCGCCCGCCCATCATCGCGCCCAGCGACCCCATGCCGCGGTATTCCTTGAAGCGCCGACCTCGCCACACGACCAACTCTCCCGGCGACTCGTCCAGGCCGGCGAACAGGCTCCCCAACATAACGACGTGCGCCCCCGCGGCGACCGCCTTGGTGATGTCGCCCGAGTAGCGGACCCCCCCGTCTGCGATGACAGGGACGCCGTGCGATTCCGCCGCGGAGACGGTCTCCATGATGGCCGTGATCTGCGGCACGCCCATGCCGGTCACCACCCGCGTCGTACAGATTGACCCGGGCCCGATGCCGACCCGCAGCCCGGCGGCACCGGCCTCGATCAAGTCCTCCGCCGCCCGACGCGTCGCAATGTTGCCGGCGATGACGTCCACGTCGCATTGCGACCGCATCTCCTGGAGGGTCTCGATCACGTTGCGGCTGTGCCCGTGGGCGGTGTCAATCACGATCACATCTACGCCACTGGCCAAGAGTCTGGCCACGCGGTCGTAGTCGTGAACGCCAACGGCCGCACCGACCCGCAGTCGACCGCGCTCATCCTTGCAGCTCTGCGGGTACTCACGGCTCCGCTCGATGTCGCGCATCGTGATCAGGCCCGTCAGCCGACGGTCTTCGTCCACCAGCAACAGCTTCTCGACCTTCGCGCGATTCAGCAAGGCCTCTGCCTGGTCGAGCGTCGTGTCGGGCGGGGCGGTAATCAGGCCCTCGTGGGTCATCACGTCCTCGATCCGCTTGTCGTAGGATTCGAGGAACTTCAGGTCGCGGCTGGTCAAGATGCCCACCAGCTTCCCGCCGTCCACCGTGATGGGCACGCCCGAGATGTTCTGCAACGTCATGATGTCCCGGGCGCGCGACACCGAGTCGTTGGGCCGAAGCGTCACCGGGTCGTTGATCACCCCGCTCTCGGAGCGCTTGACCTTGTGGACCTCGCGGGCTTGGGCCTCTATGCTCATGTTGCGATGGATGATGCCAAGCCCGCCCTCCTGCGCCAGCGCCCTGGCCAGGGACGACTCGGTCACCGTGTCCATCGGGGCCGAGACCAACGGGATGTTGAGCGTGACGCCCCGCGTCAAACGGGTATGGAGATCGACGTCTCGCGGCAGGACATCCGACCGGCTGGGCAGGAGAAGGACGTCGTCGAATGTAATGCCTTCGCCGACGATCTTTCCCTGATCACTCAGGCTCGCGTCATCCATGCAGCAGAACCTCCTGCACTAAGCTCGCTACAATATAGCCCCACCTGGGGCTCGTCAAGACCGATGTATGGGGGTGTCATGATCGCATCGACACGTCGCGCCGGCCCGTTAGCGGGCGGATGGGGCGCGCTGGTCCTGCTGGCCGTCATCACCGGCTGCGCCAAGCCCTGGCGGCCGCCCACAGACGCTGTCCGTCGGGAGAACCTGCCTCCCGTCTTCTACCTCCGCGACTACGCCCCGGATCAACCGGGCTGGCAGTGGGTCTACGAGCGATCTCACAACAACGGCGCCACCGGGCGATACGTTCGCCGGTTCGCCGATCAGGTGTACGCGACCGGAGCGCTCGTCGGCAAGGCGTTTCAGCCGTTATCGGCTTACCTGCAGCCAACCGACGAGCAAGTCCCAGAGGCCGCGTCGACGGAGCAACCCGGGGACACCAAGCCACCGAAGCGCGAGCGGGCCCCGTTGCGTGGCGAGTTGGCGGCCATCATCGTGTTCGATCCCCCCTTGCCCCCCTTGCCCCTCTACATCCGGGGGGATGAGCCGGTCACCGTGACCGCCCGGCTGACCTGCCACGACGAATGGGGCCGACACCTCTACGACGGGGACGTCCGGCGAACGGTGCTTCTGGAGGGCCTTGAGGACATCCGCGCGGGCGAGACCGACTACGCCGACTGCCTCCGACTCCGCATCACCACCCGGCTCCGCCTCTACTGGGGACCGACGATGGACCTGGTCCAGTACATCTGGCTCGCCCGCCGGATCGGCGAGGTCCGACGGGTCGAACGCGTGACCGCCTGGGTCCTGTTCCTGCCCTACTCGGCCACTGAGCGATTCAGCCTGGTCAAATACGAGAGGCCGGAAGGCAGCCCGACACCGCCCCGCCAACCCCACACGGGCTTCCGTCGTTGGGCCAGCCTGGCCATCGAGCTGGCCGAGGCCCTCCCCTCCCCCCGGATCGGCGGGATGCGGATCGAGTTGACCGACCGAGGCGAGTTCCTCGGCGCAGCCGATGATCCGCGCAGGCAACTGGGCATAGCCGGCCAACGAGCCGCTGACAGCAGCGCAGGTGGATCCATAGAAGCAAAACATCATGGGCGGTGATCCATGCGGCGGAGCCCAATGGCAGGCCCAAGCCGCCAAGCGGCTCGAACTAGCGCCAGCACTGTATCCACACGGTCGGCCCAGAAGATGACGCGCTGGGTCAACCTGAGTCCTCTGCTCTGGCCCCTCTTCCCGCAAACCTGACCCCTTTGTTTGGTCGAGAGGAACTGGATCGCGAAGGCTGCACTTGGTAACATTCAGGGAGGATCGTTGATGCCCTTCTGCACACGCACCGTTTCTTGAATGCCGATCGAACGACGCCGTTGAACGTGGAGGAGAGGACGATGCCCAAGGCTGCGCAATGTTCCCAAGACCAGGTGTGTCCAACTCGAACGGTTGTCCGACGAGGCGCCGGCACGTGGTTGCTGGTGCTTGGCGGGGCTCTGCTTGGGGGACCTCAGACGCCGGCGCTGGGCCAGGGGAACTTCGCTTGGGTGAAGGCACATCCCAGCCCGTCGCCACGGAACTACACCGCGATGGTGTACGACGGCGCCCGCGACGTAACGGTCTTGTTCGGCGGGTGGTGCACGGAAAGCGACGCCGGCGGGACGTGGGAGTGGAACGGGGGGGACTGGACGCTCGCCAGCACCAGCGGCCCGTCGTCGCGGTTCTCGCACGCGATGGCGTACGACAGCGCCCGGGGCGTGACGGTTCTGTTTGGGGGGTGGGGCGACACCTTTGACGGCGAGACGTGGGAATGGGACGGGACGAACTGGACGTTGCGGAGCACCACCGGCCCGTCGCCACGGTATTCGCACGCGATGGCGTACGACAGCGCGCGCGGCGTGACCGTGTTGTTCGGCGGAAGCGAAGGGCTCCTTGACGGCGAGACGTGGGAATGGGACGGGACGGGCTGGACGCTGCGGAGCGCCACCGGCCCGTCCCCGCGCCGCGATCACGCGATGGCGTACGACGGCACCCGCGGCGTGACGGTCCTCTTCGGCGGGGACGACGGGAGCTACAACGGCGAGACGTGGGAATGGGACGGGACGAGCTGGACGCTGCGGAGCAGCACCGGTCCGGCACCCCGACACTCGCACGGCATGGCGTACGACAGCACCCGAGGCGTGACCGTCCTGTTCGCAGGGGAGATCTCCGGAGGCTACGACAGCGAGACGTGGGAATGGGACGGGGAGGACTGGACGCTCGCCAGCAGCAGCGGCCCGTCAGCCAGGTTCTCGCACGCGATGGCGTACGACAGCACTCGTGGCATGACTGTCCTGTTCGGTGGGCTCCTGTCGGGCTACGGTGCCCATGAGACGTGGGAATGGAATGGGACGACGTGGACGAGCTGGCAGACGATCCCCCCAGCACGCCGCCACCACGCGATGGCCTACGACAGCACCCGTAGCGTGACCGTCCTGTTCGGCGGGGTAGACGCGACGAGCCATGCCCTCGGCAAGACGTGGGAGCGAGGGGGAACTAGCTGGATACGCCGGAGCGAGACTGGCCCGTCGCCGCGCTATCGCCACGCGATGGCCTACGACAGCGGCCGCGGCGTGACCGTCCTGTTCGGGGGGTGGGGCGGGTACTTTGCTGGCGAGACGTGGGAATGGAACGGGACGAACTGGACGCTCACGAGCAGCACCGGTCCATCGCCAAGGGATGACCACGCGATGGCGTACGACAGCGCCCGCGGCGTGACCGTCCTGTTTGGAGGAACGGACGCCGGCGGGCGCGACGGTGAGACGTGGGAATGGGACGGGACCAGTTGGACGCTTGTGAGCACCACCGGCCCGTCGCCGCGCTCTCAGCACGCGATGGCGTACGACAGCGCCCGCGGCGTGACCGTCCTGTTTGGGGGCGACGACTACTACAACGTCTATGGCGATACGTGGGAATGGGACGGAACGAGTTGGACACTCCGGAGCAGCACTGGCCCGTCGCCGAGGTTTTCGCACGCGATGGCATACGACAGCGCCCGCGGTGTGACCGTCCTGTTCAGCGGGGTGGACGCCGGCGGGCGCGACGGTGAGACGTGGGAATGGGACGGGACGAGCTGGACGCTCACGAGCAGCACCGGTCCATCGCCAAGGGACAACCACGCAATGGCATACGACAGCGCCCGCGGCGTGACGGTCGTGTTCGGCGGGGACGACGGGAGCCGCTGCAACGATACATGGGAATGGACGCGGGTCCGTGCCACGCTGACCTTGAAGCTGCCCGATTGGAGCATGGGCCGGGTCGAGACAGACCCGAACGACCCGAACTTCCCGCCGTACACCTATCCGATTGGCACGCAGGTGACGCTGACGGCCGAGCCCTACAGCCGCCACAGCTTCAAGTGGTGGGAGATCTACGATCCCAACCACCCCGATGACGCAAACTACCTGGTCACCGACGCGAATAACCCGATCACCCTCGTCATGGATTGTGACCGCACGGTCGCCCCCGTCTTCGTCTGCGGCAGCAGCACGGGCCTGTGGTTGCCGATGGTGCTCGCAGTCCTTGCATTGGCTGTGTTGGCAAGACGGAAGCTCTGATCGAGGATCCGCACGTTGCAGAAACGGGGATCCGATCCAATGCCGTTCGGCCCCTCTGGCACCCGGGCCATTGGAGAAATGCCGATCAAGTAACCCCCTTCAGCTTGGAGGAGAGGACGATGGGGAAGTCTGCGCGATCCTGCGAAGACCGGTTGCCTCTGACTCCCGCGGTCGTCGGCCAGGGCGCCGGCATGTGGTTGCTGGTGCTCAGCGGGGTTCTGCTGGTAGGACCTCAAGCGCCGGCGCTGGGGGATGCGTGCATGGCGTGGACGGAACGGATTCCCCCCGACCTGTCGGCACGTCACTCGCACGCGATGGCCTACGACAGCGCTCGTGGCGTAACCGTCTTGTTCGGCGGGGACGACGGGGACAAGGACGCCGAGACGTGGGAATGGGACGGGACGATCTGGACGCTCGTTAGCACGACCGGTCCGTCGCCAAGAAGCGACCACGCGATGGCGTACGACAGCGCTCGCGGTGTGACCGTGCTGTTTGGTGGGACCGATTCAGTCGGGCGTGACGGCGAGACGTGGGAATGGGACGGGACGACCTGGACGCTCGTCAGCACGACCGGTCCGTCGCGCCGTCACCACCACGCGATGGCCTACGACAGCGCTCGTGGCGTGACCGTCCTGTTCGGCGGGAGGGACCCGGGTTGGAACAACGAGACGTGGGAGTGGGACGGCACGTCCTGGACGCTCGCGGCCAGCACCGGCCCGTCGCCAAGGCATGGGCACACGATGGCATACGACAGCGCCCGCGGCGTAACCGTCCTGTTTGGGGGATCGGAGAGCTACCTGGACCTCTACGGAGACACGTGGGAATGGGACGGGGCGAGTTGGACGCTCGTCAGCAGTACCGGCCCGTCGCCGCGCCGCGAGCACGCGATGGCCTACGACGCCGCCGGCGGCGTGACGGTCCTGTTCGGGGGATGGGACGGGAGCGCGAACCGCGAAACGTGGGAATGGAACGGAACGACCTGGACGCTCACCGCCAGCACCGGCCCATCCGCCCGCGACTACACTGCGATGGCCTACGACGCCGGACGAGGCGTCACGGTCCTGTTCGGGGGAACCGACGTGGACCGGGACGGCGAGGGGTGGGAATGGGACGGCACATCCTGGACCTACGTCGGCGGTACCCTCCCGTCGGGACGCCGCCAGCACGCGATGGTGTTCGACAGCGCCCGTGACGTGACCGTCCTGTTCGGGGGATGGGGCGGCGGCACGAACAGCGAGACGTGGGAATGGGAGGGGACCAGGTGGAGGCTCCGCAGCACCACGGGCCCGTCGCCACGATCTGTGCACACGATGGCGTATGACACCGCCCGCGGTGTCACCGTGCTATTCGGCGGGGGCGATTCCGGCGGGCCCAACGGCGAGACGTGGGAATGGGATGGGACGAGCTGGACGCTCGTCAGCGGCAGCGGTCCGTCGGCGCGATGGGGCCACGGGGCGGCGTATGACGCCGCCCGCGGCGTGACCGTGTTGTTCGGTGGAGCCGATCCCAGTGAGGTCAACGGGGAGACATGGGAATGGGACGGGACGACCTGGACGCTCGTCAACAGCAGCGGTCCGTCACCTCGGCGCGATCACGCCATGGCGTACGACAGCGCACGCGGCGTGACGGTCCTGTTCGGCGGGGACCCCGGGGAGGCGCCCTGGTTCAACGGGGAGACGTGGGAATGGGACGGGACGACCTGGACGCTCGTCAGCAGCAACGGTCCGTCGCCTCGCCGCGATCACGCCATGGTGTACGACAGCGCCCGCGGTGTGACGCTGTTGTTTGGCGGATTCGCTGCGGGGTGGTATGAAGACGATACGTGGCAATGGGACGGGACGACCTGGACGCTCGTCGCCAGCACTGGCCCGTCAACACGCTATGACCACGCGATGGCGTACGACAGCGAACGGGGTGTGACGGTCCTGTTCGGAGGATACTACCTTAACAACGACACGTGGGAATGGACGCGGGTCTGCGCCACGCTTGACCTGAAACTGCCCGACTGGGATTTCGGCCGGGTCGAGTCAGAGCCGAACGATCCGAACTTCCCGCCGTACACCTATCCGATCGGCACGCAGGTGACGCTGACGGCCGAGCCTTTCAGTCAGCACGCCTTCAAGTGGTGGAAGATCTACGACCCCAACCACCCCGACGACGCGAACTACGCAGTCACCGACGCCAACAACCCAATCACCCTCGTCATGGATTGCGATCGCAAGGTCGCCGCCGTCTTCATCTGCGGTGGCGGCGCGGGCCTGTTGCTCCCGATGATGCTAGGCGTCCTGGCATTGGCTGTGTTGGCAAGACGGAAGCTCTGATCGAGAAGCCACACGTCGCAGAAAGGGGGGGCAGGCCAATCAGTGACTATGAAGTGGACAGCACGGGTCAACGAGCCACTGACAGCCGAGGAATAGGATGCACTGAAACAGAACGTCACGCGCGGTGGACCGTGCCGCGGAGCTCAACGGCAGGCCCAGACAGTCAAACGCCTCAGCCTGGAATCCGCACTCCGCCCAAGCGGGGGGCCCAGAAGACAAGGCCACGAATGAACCTGGCCCCTTGTCGGCTGCCCGTCCTTGACGATTACGGACATGGTCGGTTCACGCTAACAATATATCGGCTACTTTTTGGTAATGTAGCTAAAAATTTTCAGATTGACCTTGACTCGTTATCGGTCCTGTGGTAGGCTTGTGAAGGTTTGGGGAATAGGGCAACCCACGGCGGGAAGGTGTCAGCCTCGCTGCCGTGGCGTTTTTTTTGCACGGAGGCAGAGTTCTCAAGAGCGGCCCGGCAAGCGACGGTCAGACCCCACCTTGCAGACCAGAAACCCGTTCTTCTTGGCGGAACATGGGTCCACTCCAGTCAACTTTGCCGCCCTGGGAGTGCGTCTATGTTAACCTTGGCTCACGCCCGCGACAGGGCCATCCATAGAGCGATCGAAACCGGCGAGCTGGCCGAGATGGATTTCATTCACGCCGTTCAACGGGCGGAGGGGCATCAGGCCTGCTTCGGCCGAACGGAGGAACCGTGTCCGAAGAGCCGTTGCCGCTGGCATGCCGAGTGCGTAGCACTCGCGGGGCGAACCTGTTCTTGCGTAAGGCCCCTGCACAGCCCACCCGCGGGCACACCACCGACGTCAGATCCAGTCATCAACGGGTGGTGAGGAAGTAAGTCGGCAAAGCGACGGACGAGCGTCGTTGTGGCGGCGGGCGGGATGTTGTTCGGCTCGCAGCCAGGGCCATCCCGATTCAGAGGCCCCTACTTCCTCTTTGTTTCCCGGAAGAGAGGCGAGTCGGCCAGCGTGAAGATCACGACCTCTTCGCCGGTGACGGTGCTGATGTCGTGGTGCAGGCTTACCATTTGGACGCCGGTGACCTCCTGGACCATCGTTTCAATGACCGGCCGGGCCGTTTCGACCAGTTGGATCCTCACTTGTTTGAGCAGGTCCCTCCCTTTCTCGCCCGGGAGCGACTTGACCAGTTGCTGTTCGGCCGCGGTCAAGACGCCCTGCAGGCGGACCACGAGAAGATCACCGATCAGGTAGGTGCGAATATCCTTGGGCCCCCGGCCCATGTACTCCTGTTCAAAGCGACTGATCCCTTCGCAGATGGCGGCTTCGATTTCGCCCTGTGTCTTCATCCTGCACCTCGAACCTGTCCCAACTCCCGGTCAGAGGTCCGCCCGGGCGATGCCCTCCACGCAGGGACAAGACAGGGGCCATCGCTTTCCGGGCGCCATGAGGAACATGATACCAAGCGTGGAAAGGGAATCTACTTGTTTTCCGCCGTTCGCTGCTGTATACTATCCTTTAGTAGAGTTTCGCTCGGTTCTGATCAGCATGGGAACCGAGTGTTGTCGGATGACTAGATGAAGGGCAACCCGGCTATGCCGGGGGGTCCGTTGACGAGTAAGCCGACGTGGTGGAATACCTCCGGGTGTTCCCCCAGGTCGGCTTTTTTTGTTTGTGGTGTCGCGGGACGGAGGCAACCGCCCGGAACGCACGCGATGGAGAGGTCCGATTCAACCATGGCGCAGCAGATTGCCCAAGCGGCAAGCGCCTTCCAGCAGCAGGGAACGGGCCACGTGCCCGAGTCGGTGACCGTGGTCCAGAGCGACGGCACGCTAGTGATCACGTTGCGCGGGGCCTTGTCGCTGGCCGAGAAGGCCCTGGCCAAGAGCCCGGCAGGTGCCGCTCAGGTGCAGGAGTTTCATAGACAGCTGTTCAACAACTCCGCCGACGCGTTGCGGCAGGAGATCGGAAGAATCACTGGGATGAAGGTGCGCGAAGCGACCGCGGAAGTGGAAACGGGCAGCGGTACGGTGGTGGGTGTTTTCACGTCCGGCACCGTGGTGCAGGTGTTCCTGCTCGCCGACGGCGTTCCCGCGGACGCCTGGAACGGAAATGGACCAGGCGATCAGTCATGAGAACGGAGGCTCAGCCATGCTGGTCCTATCTAGGAAAGACGAGGAATCAGTGGTCGTCGGAGGCTCTAACGGCTTCGAGCCCGTGCTGAAAGTCACGGTCCTACAGATTCATGGCAGGAAGGTGAAACTGGGCTTTCAGGTCCCTAGAGACGTTCCCGTCCATCGTTGGGAAGTGTGGGAACAAATCCGCGCCAGCGGCGCAGTCTGCGCCACGGGGTAACGTCCCGTCGGTTGTTGAACTCGAGCGGGGTCCCCTCGGAGGCTGCGCAGCAATGGCCGACCCGTTCCATTTGTCAAACAGCTCGCATGTGTCCGCCGAGGGGCGCGCGACACTGATCCTATGTGTGCGCTACGCAGAGCTAGTTGTCTAGGCATCTTGTATCGGCTAGGAGGCAGAACGATGGAAGATCGGGCTTGGATCTCGATGGCCAGGGAGGATGTTGCAGAGTGGTTCGACTGGAATCGCCACCGCGTCGTGACGCCCCTCGAACTCGCCACCGAACTGGAGATGTTGGCCGAGGATATGGAGGTCGTTCTCTCACAACTCCTTCTGAGCGGTGAGATCGACCAGCATCCCTTGGGCTATCATCGTGCTGGTCGTCGAACCGCCATCCAGGTCTGGAACCCACCCGCATTGCCGGCGCTCGCTATCCCTCCCGAAGGCACCGGGGCTATGGCTCAAGTAGGCATTACGGAAAGGCAGGAGGAGCTTGCATGAGAGGTGGTATCTTCAGCCGCCGGGCGGGTCAGGTATTCCATACCCCAGTTCATCGTCCGGCTCTTCGAGGACTGTTTAGATGAAACGGCAGACACGAAACCCGGACGACGCGTGTGTTCCTCCGGGCGAATTCGGACAGATCACCGATCGCATTCGACGAACGCACATGTGCAGTGAGATTCCAGTCGGCGTTTTCTATGCCTTTGACTACCGGACGCGCGTAGGACCCTACGCGTACATCGACCGGCGTCTCCCCCCGGCCGGGGCCCTGAACGTCGGGGCGAGCCTCTACGATGCGGGGTTCACCCGCACGCGAATCGTCTTACAGCAATGGTCCCCAAACGTCAGGCCGAGCCGAAGCGCCATCGACGGTCGGCGCTTGCAGATGGTGCTGATATCGGCCATGCAGATCCACAGCGAGCCCGCCCGTCAATTGGTGGCTGATGCTTGCCGGCTGGGCGAAGAACGGCCCCTTATCGCCGTAGGCGGCCCCAAGGCGGCCTATGAGCCGTGGGACTTCTTTGATCGCAACGGCGGCGCCAGCGCCGATGTGGCCATCACAGGGGAGGTCTTCGTCTTCATGGAGCTGCTGGAGCGACTCCTTGAGCACAAGGCCAGCACCGAGACGGTGAGGGACGCGTTCCATCGCCTCCGCCGAGAGAACCTGCTGGTCGACATCCCCGGTCTGGTTTGTCGTGGCGAGGGGGAGCTGGATGGGCATCCGCATCTTGTGACGACCGAGGTCCCCCGGGTCGTGGCCGACCTCGACGAGTTCCCGCACCCGGGGGTGGCCTTCAGGCTTCTGGAGCCGCCGCACCGTCGCCATGAGATGTCCACCCATGCGTTGCCGTCAGAGAAGGTGCGTCGCTACGTACATGTCGCTCCACTGCTCACCACGCAGGGCTGTCGACTGAATTGCCCATACTGTCCCATACCGGCGTACAACCACCGGCAGTTCCGGACCAAGAGCCCGGACCGCATCCGGCAGGAGATCACCGACCTGTGTGAGGATTTCGGCATCACCACGTTCTTCGGTGCCGACGACAATTTCTTCAACCGACGAGAGCCCGCCGAGCGAATCCTGGGGGCGATGGCCAGGGGTCGCGTGAACGGTCGGGCGTTCCGCGATGCCATCTTCTTCGGCACCGAGGCCACCTTGACCGACGTCTACCGCCATCGGGACTTGCTCGATCTGGCCCGCGCTGCGGGCACGCGAGCCCTGTGGTTCGGTATCGAGGACTTGACGGCCGGTCTGGTCAGGAAGGGCCAGTCGGCTGAGAAGGTCCAAGAACTGTTCCCGCTGATGAGGCAGAAGGGCATCTTCCCCATGCCGATGCTGATGTACCACGACGGCCAGAGGCTCTACGCAGGCGACCGGCTTGGCGGCGTGGTGGATCAGGTCCGGTTCCTGCTCAAGCACGGGGCCGCCAGCATCCAGGTCACCTCATTGATGCCGATGGTGGGCAGCAGACTCTACGAGTCCTTGTTCGACCAGGGGATCGTGGTCAGCCAGGTCGGGAGCAGCAAGGTGGTCGACCACCTCTACGACGGAAACCATGTTATCGCCTCGAGGCACGGTTCTCCGTTCCAGCGGCAAATCGATATCATTCGCGCGTACACGGCGTTCTACAACCCGATCAACTTCGCCAGGAAGCTGTGCCGGTTGGGCGATCCGATGTACCGGTTGGAGGCGCTCTTCCAGCTCACCGGCATGATCACCGTAACCAAGTCGATCGTCAGGATGCTGGGCTGGCTGAGCCAGTTGTGGTGGGGACCGATACGAACCTACCCGCGGGCGCCTCGGCCGGATTGGCTGATTGTCCCGGCCAAGGCGCGGAAAGGAGCCGGCCCCCGGCTATCGGCTTTCAGCCATCGGCCCTCAGCTTCTGCTTGCAGCCGTCCGCCATAGGGCCCCGACAGCCCCTGTGGGTGAAGCGCACTGTCACCATCAGGGCACGAACGGATGGGCGGCCCCAATGTCCGATTGGAGGTAGCGCATATGAGCAAATGGCAGACATCCCAGGAGGAGAGCTTACGGCGGCAGATGCATCAGGGGCAGGCAAGCGACAAGATGCGCGCAGAGATGGCAGAGTCCTGGCTTGTGAAGGAATGTCATTGCCTGGCTAACGCAATGAACATGGTGGGCAAGATCCTGCAAGATATCGAGCGCAAGCATCCCAAGCACTACGGACGGATCAAGCGACAGATGTATGACAGGTTCGGCCTGGCTGAAGCCGACCTGGAGCGATGCCTTCAGCAATGGGCCAAGAAGGAAGCCAACCGGTGAGAGAGTGAACTAACTAGCCCCGCCTTCTGTTGGTTCCCACAAGTTCCAAGACCACCCTTTTCGCGGTGCGACAGCAGTCTGAACGGGTGTGGACTGACTGAACCAGTTGTGGCGGGGACCGATACGAACTTACCCGCACGCGCCACGGCCGGTTTGGCTGATTGTTCCGGGCAAGGCGTGGAAGTCAATTGAGGCTAAGCTTGTTATGTCTTGCGACCTCGACCGTTACCGGCAGAGAGCCGCAGGCACGTCAGCATCTGATAACAGGGCACGAGAGGCTCACGATGAAGGCCATGCGAGTATTGGTTGCTGAAGGGGATGCCGCTACTCGACGATTCCTGAGGAAGGCCAGGGGGCGATGTAGTCTCGGTACGAGCCCCGCCCGTGAACTCGCCGTGCTTCTTGCCAGCCGATTCAATGACCGCAGACTCCTCGGCACGGCGTGCGCTATCTTGTGCTTCGTGGCGATGGGCTGTTCGCCTGCCATTCTGACCGTTGACGGACTCGTCTTGGTAAGAGGCCAGGAATCGATGCTGTTGGCCCAGCTGGAACGCGAGCCAGTGCTCGGCTTTAGAGACGGCATCGAGGACGTCTGGGTCCGCTTCTGCGTCGGCGGCCGCCAGGTTGCCGAGCAACTGACGGCAGATGCCGGTCGGGCTACCACCTTCTGTAGCCTCTCCCCCGCGATGGGAGCTAGGTTCGAGGCGAGTGCAGTTGTAGACGGGGGAACCGTGCGGGCCACCGGGTCGATCTTCGATTGGCGTGACGATCAGACCATCGTCGCGGTGGATATCGACGGAACGATCTCGAACACGGAATACGATGACCTCATCTTCGATGATGAGGACGAGGATTCAATGCCAGTCTCGAACTCCCGGGAGGCCCTGTCTGCACTGGCGAACGATTTTCACATCGTGTATCTGACGGCCCGACCCCGGTTCCTCCTCGAGAAGACGCGAGTATGGCTCGCCAGGCATGGATACCCGCATGGGCCCGTTGTCGCGGCGGGAGGTCTCCGTGACGCACTACGTCAAGGCAGCCTTAAGCGCGAGATGCTCGCAGGGCTTCGGCGGTCTTGGCCGAACCTGCTGATTGGGATCGGTGACAAGCACCGGGACGTCGTGGCCTATCAGACGAACGGGATGCTTCCTGTGGTCGTAACGACCAAGAACATCGCACGGAAGCGTCGAACTTGGCAGGTGGTTGTGCTGCCTGCCTGGGAGGATGTCTCCCAGCTCTTCGCGGCCAACCGTCGGGTCCTGTCCGACCCATCTGCGCTTGCTGACACGATCAACAGCCATCGCACTCAGAGGTTACTGGTGATTCCTCCGGAGGCACCTCTGGGCGGAGCAGAGAAACGGTAGCGCCACGCTGGAATTGAGGTGCCCGACCCTCACGTCGATGACCCGATCGGCACGGGCACCTTCCGCTACGAAGGCCTGCTGGCGGGATAGGCCAACATCCATACCCGCCAAACTCCTGTCCCTCTCTGGAGCTCAGTACTCGTCTGTTCACAGAGATTCGCGCGTTTCACCTTTCCGAGCTCGGTCTGTTGGGACGGCTGCTTTCTGGGCCTCGTTCGGGGGAAATCGCACGAAGCATCAACGAGAGCAATAAGTCAGATTCATTATCGACGGCGACCTCTCACGATTCATGCAGCGACTCACTCTGACGCACGTGGGCCGCTGGCACGCTCATCGGGATAGCTCCAATGCACGCAACCTGTATCAAGGGTGATTCAAGTCGCTTCCGGTGGCGTCAGACGAGTACTTCCTAACCCCAGGCTGCCACGTCCAGGGAAACGCCCTTCGGGCCAACCTTGGACGCGATGAATAAGCCTGACCCCGCTTCTCTAGAACGTGAAGGGAACGTAGCTGATCTCGACCGTGACTGTGATCGTGAAGTTGTCCTCGTCGTCTGCGTAGTGTTTCTTCTCGACGCGCACCCGCCATTGTGCGGCCGTCTTCTGGACTCCCACGGCCAGGCTGGGCGCCGTTGTGCTGAGCTTCGCTTCATAGTTGTGGAACGACGTCTCTTTCAGTTTCATCGGCAGGTAGCTCGCACCTCCCGGCGCGTTCCGCAACACGGCGTGGACCCTCACCTCGTCGTCTTCGTTGTTCTTCAGAGGGTTCAGGGTCTTGCTGGTTTGCACCTTGACGGTGAAGCGCGTCGTGGTCAGCGGCTGGGTGGTCTCGTCGAGATCGAAGTAGTGATCCAGCCGGTTCTTCTCGAACTTGAACGGGCCGAACGTCTGGGTCTTGCGGCCGTACTCGTCCGGGCGCGGGTCGAGCCACGAAGGGATACACGCGCTCAGCACCGACACGGCCACCGCCAGAACGATCAGCTTGGCATACGCCCGTGGAGGGAGTGAGGTCCGCATGGCCATGCTCCTTCGATCAATGCATGTTGAAGTCGCTGAGTTTCCTGCCCACTGACGCCGGGGGCCGAGACATTCAACGCAGCTGGAAATGCCCAAACCGACGAATCCAGCGTAGCCAAGGCTCTTTGGCTGTCAAGCAGTCTCGGCGTCGAATGCCCGCCCCCCTCTTAATCCGTCCACAAATCCCTTGAGGGCCACGGATTGCTGTGGTAGGATAGAGGTGTTCCCAGGTGGAGTGGGTTCGCGCATGCGCGTCTCGAGGCATTGCGGCCACGTCATGAGGGGTCGCCGGGCGCTCACCCTCGTCGAGTTGCTGGTGGTGGTCGCCATCATCGCCCTCTTGATTTCCCTGCTGTTGCCGTCGCTGAGCAAGGCCCACAAGCTCGCCCGCACGACGTTGTGCGCGTCGAGGCTCTCGGAGTTGGGTAAGGCGATGGCCCTGTATTCCGAGAGCAACGACGACACGCCCCCCTTCATCGGGCGAGGGTGGGAGGACCTCGACACGCAGGACGACGAGGAGTGGCCCATCGGCAGCGGCATCACCGTCGGCCAGCTCAAACGGTGGGAAACCTGGTGCGTGAACCAGCCGGCCGAAACGTGGTTCCTGCCTCAGGAGGAATGGCCCGCGGACGTCGGTGTCGAGCACGGATCGCTGTTTCGTTACACCCGCTTCGCAGACCTGTACCGATGCCCCGAGTTCCAGCGGATCTCCGACCAAAACCGGGCTCAGGACGCGTTCAACTACACGCGCACCATCCTGGGCAGGAAGTGGTACATCCGCAAGCACGATCCAGAGGCCGACGACTTCCCCAGCGAATTCGGCGCGCCCGGTCCGATCATGAAGACGAGCGAAATCTACTCGCCGGGCAAGATGTGGATGCTCCTTGACGAATGGTATCTCCGACACTGCGCGTCGCCCGACAACCTGTTCATGATGGGCCGCGAGCCCACGATTCCGGGCGGATGGATGGGCAACGACTGCATGAACTACTACCTGGGCGACGAGCTGGGCCGGTACCACGGCGCTCCCGCCCCGGGCCTGAGCGCCACCGGAGAGCCGATGGCCGTTCTCAGGGGACACGTCTGCCACTACGACAACCACGTCGAGCTCTGCCGTGACATCCTGCCGGGCCGATCCGTCGACCTGTCCGTGGGATGGGACGCGCTGCAGGAGCTGGTCGACTTCATGGTCGATCACCTCTTCGCTCAACGCGGCTTCGCCGTGGAATCGTCCCGGGTTGTGAAGAGCATTCCCCCCGACGCCAATTAGACCTGCTGGGTGCCCCTATGGAGTGCGGCGGCTTGACGCCGCTTTTCGACGTGAACCAGCGACCGCTGCCCAACTCGCTCCGCCAGTCGGGAAAGCGGCGTCAAGCCGCCGCACTCCAAGAACTGGGTCAGTCCCTGCTGAGCTCAGCCAGCCGGCGCCGCAGGATCTCCTGCTTGTCCTCGGGCATGTCCGGCTCGTCCAGCAGCTCTCGCACGCCGTCGGCGAGGAACTCGGCCGCGAAATCGCTCTCGTAGCACAGTTCCTCTCTGCTCCGCTGGTTGACGATCTGCAGGAAACCCTCGAACGCGTCGAAGTACGAGCCGTAGATGTGGAACGAGTCGGCCACATGCACGTACTCTCCACACGCCACACCGATTTGATCGGCCACGTGGCGTTGCAGCTCTGTGAAGGCGTACATGTTCATGAAGGCGGCCTTGAAGGCGTCGTTGCTCCGCATGTGGGCAACCATGTTCAACCGCGGCCCCCCCGCGCCGTCCTCGACCCGGAACCACAGCCGCTGCAGGCAGGCCGGGTCGTCGATGCCCAGGTCCTCCCACGCCTGCCAGGTCACCGCCTGGGCCCGGCGGGAGTGGCCGGCCTCGCGGAGCTTCTCGATCACCCCAGACATCTGGTCGATCTGCCCCACCCCGGGAACGTCATACTCGAACAGTCGCTGGTGATACGTGTACTGCCATTTGCCCTCGTCCGGATCGATCCAATGGTCGTGCACGCCGTGAAGGACCTCGTTGCGATACTTCTCCAGATCGTTGAGGCCGGCCGGGAACCCGCGGTGTATCCGCGGCTCGGCGAAGGGCTCGGTCACGTGGATGGTCGCCAAGACGTCGCGGCTCTCCGGATCTCCGGGCTTGTCGTACTCGGTACGGAATCGCGTGCCGTCGTACCAGCACCGGATGACCGCCTCCTGCCAGGCAAACGACAGCAATGGCTCGACGATGTGAATCGATTTCACGGGCCTGCCTCCATGCAAATCCCCCGGGGCGTGATTAGACCGGGCGCGGGGTCATCAATCAAGGTCCACCCGGAGCCTGGTGGCCGAACACGGCGGGAGCAGGTGCTCGAACCGGTTGCCGCTCGCGGTGATCGTGGCCTGCGTCGGCTCGATCGTCGTCGGCGACTCGAACGTGTTGTGCGCCTGCGGCGCGTCTGCGGTCAGGACCGTGCCCGACGCGCCCCGGATCGACGCCGATCCGATCAGACGGACATCTGCGATGCGCGGGTCCCCGAGATGTCGGTTGACCAGCGTGAGGGTCAGCGTCTGGGCCTGCTTCGAGACCGACCCGGTGACGGCCGGCGATCGCGTCGGATCGTCGTCGCGATCCGGGTACGCGCGGACTGCGTCGCTTTCCAGCTCGCTGAAGATCAGCGCCGCGCCCTGATGCTCACGGTACATGTGGTAGACGTGATAGGTCGGGGTCAGGATCAGCTTCTCGCCCTCGGTGAGGATCATCGCCTGGAGGACGTTGACGGTCTGGGCGATGTTGGCCATGACGACCTTGTCGGCGTGCCGGTTGAAGACGTCGAGGATCGTCGCGGCCACGATGGCGTCTCGCATCGTGTTCTGCTGATAGAGGGCGCCCGGCGTCGCGTCGGAATGCCATACGCCCCATTCGTCCACGATCAGCCCGACGCGGCGGTCAGGATCGTATCCGTCCATCGCCGCCCGCTGCTGACAGATCAGCCGCTCCATGCCGAGATACCGGCTGGTCAGGTCGTAGTAGTCGGGCTCAGCGAAGCGTGTGCTCGCACCGGCGCTGCCCTGGTAGAGGTGCGGGGCGAAGCCCTCGATCAGCCCCAGCTTGCCACCGAGCTTCTCGAAGAAGCGATGCGTCCAGTCCAAGTCGTTACCGCATGGCCCGCACGCAATCCGGTAGGGTCGCTCCGGCCCCAGGCCAACCGCGAACGTCGAGAACCGCTTGAATTCACTGCAGTAGTCGGTTGGATCGAGCGATCCGCCGCAGCCCCAGTTTTCGTTTCCGATGCCCCAGTAGCGGACCGCGTGCGGCTCAGCGACTCCACCGGCCTGCCGCTGCCGGACGAGCGTGGTGTCGGCGGTGGCGTTGCAGTACTCGATCCAGTCGCTCATCTCGGCGGGGGTGCCCGAGCCGACGTTGGCGCAGATGTACGGCTCAGCCCCGATCATCCTGCAGAACGCGATGAACTCATCGGTGCCGAACTGATTGGTCTCGACGACCTGGCCCCAGTGTCGGTTGATGCGTCGCGGCCGTTGATCGCGCGGACCCACCCCGTCTCGCCAGTGGTAGTCGTCGGCGAAGCATCCGCCCGGCCAGCGAAGCACCGGCGGGGCCAGCTCCCGTAACGCCGCCACCGTGTCGTTGCGAATCCCGTGCGTGTTGGCGATCTTCGAATCCGGGCCGACCCAGATTCCCTCATCAATACACCTGCCCAGGTGCTCGGCGAAATGGCCGTACAGGTTCCGGTGAATCGTCCCGAGCACCTGTTCCGGATACACGTTCAGCCGGCATGTCGTGCTTGCCATGGTGGTCCTCCCGCCAAGCCTCCGCTCGCGTCGCTCAATGACCCAGAACTCGGTCCGCGATCTTTCGGACGCGACCGGCGAGCGTCTCGGCTGCAGACGCGTCAGCTGCCTCGGCGATGATCCGCATGATGGGTTCGGTGTTGCTCCCGCGGACGTGGACCCAGCCCTCGGGCCAGTCAATCCGGATTCCATCGGCGTCGTTGAGGGGCTCGTCGGCGTACGCGCGTCGGACCTCGTCCAGCACGTCCGCGATCCGCTCGCTGTCACACGGAAACTTCTGCTTGATCATGGCGAAGCGCGGGATCTCGTCGACGAGTTGACTGAGCGTCTTGCCGCTCGCCGCCAGCAGATCGAGCACCAGGCCGATCGCCGCGAAGCTGTCGCGTACGGGAACCACCCGCGGGTCGATCACGCCGCCATTGCCCTCGCCGCCGATGACGCATTGGTTCTCGATGACCGCGCGCGCGACGTGGGCCTCACCGACGGGCGTTCGGTACACTTTGCAGTCGCCGGCGGACCGCGCCACCTCGTCGATCATGCGAGACGTGGACAGATTGGCCGCGCACGGGCCCGGGCGGCTTGACAACACGTGTCGGGCCGCCAGCGCCAGCGTGTACTCCTCGCCGATGTAACCCCCCTTCTCGTCGACGAGGGCCAAGCGGTCCGCGTCCGGGTCCTGGGCCAGGCCGATGTGGGCGCCGTGCTGGCGGACCGCTTCGCACAGGCTCGTCAGGTTCTCGGCGGTCGGCTCGGCCTCGTGGGCGAACAGCCCGGTGGGCTCGGCATTGACGTGAACCACCTCGCAGCCCAATTGCACCAGCAGCATTGCGCCACCCGCGCCGCCGGCGCCGTTGATGCTGTCCAGGACCACACGGAACCGCTGTGCACGGATCCGATCCGCGTCGATGCCGGCCAGAACTGCCTCAACGTGGTGCTCGTGCGTGCCAGATTGGTGCGTGGCTTGCCCGGCGTGGACGGCATCGGTCAGCGCGAAGGCCTTGGTTTCGAAGATCTGCCGGATCCCACCGGCTTGCTCGGGGGGAAACGCCCAGCCATCCCCGGACAGGAACTTGATGCCGTTCCAGGCCTGCGGGTTGTGGCTGGCCGTGAGGACGACCCCCCCGGCCGCTTCGAGGCGGCGGACCATCAGTGCCACGCCGGGCGTGCTGACCACGCCCAGATCGAAGACCCGACACCCGCACCCGGCCAGCCCCCCTACCAGCGCACTTCTCAACATCGAACCGCTGGGACGGGTGTCACGGCCTAAGACCACAGGGGCCCCGGCGAGGTACGTGCCAAAGGCGCAACCGAAGTCGCAAGCAACCTGCGGGCTGAGCTCCTCTCCGACGATGCCGCGGATTCCCGAAACGCTGATGATGAGGGCCATCACGAAGGTCTCCTGTTCGAGTCGGCCCGGCGCCTCCCCGATACCCGATGGACAGCGCCCGTGCAACGGTCCGGGCGACGGATTCGCAGACGCTACGTGCATGAGAAAGGTGGTCGTCGCAGAAGCGTCATGGCGCTCGGCCCAGGGCCGCATGCGCATAAAGGAAGCGGGAACCCGCCGTGATTCCCGCTTGCCCTCTTCCCGACCTGACTTGGACAAGCCACTCTCGGGCGGAACGCCGCCCTTATCGGGCCAGCTGCTCCTCCAATCGTGACAGGAGCGCCGCCAGAGGCATCTCGTCCTTGCCGGTCGGGGTAAGCCAACAGACCGCGCCTTCTTCCTCGAGCACCCTCGCAATCCGTCTGCACGCCAGAATCACCGTGGAGTGATTCTTGTTTCCCATAAACCGGCCGATCTCCGGAAAGCTCATATCCGTATGCTTTCTCGCCAGATACATCGCGATAGCGCGTGCCAACGCGATCGTCCTTGCTTTCCGCGACGTGTGGAGATCGGCCGGGGACAGCCCGAAGAACGTTGCGACGACGCTTTCAATATCGCTCAGCTGAACGATGGGCGGCGTTCGGGTGAAATGCTCAGCCAGCGCGTGCTTGGCCAGCCCCATCGTGAGCGGCTGGCCGGCCACGTTGCCGAAGGCCGCCAACTTCAGCAACGCCCCCTCCAACTCGCGTACGTTCGTGTCGAGGTTCTCGGCCACGTATTCGATCACCGCGTCGGGCACCTTGCGCTTCATCCGCGCCGCTTGGCGCCGTAGGATCTCACACCGCGTCTCAAACTCGGGCGGGTCGATCTTGACCACCATGCCCGAGACGAAGCGGTTAACCAGTGAATCCGACAACTGACCGATCAGCTTCGGGTGCGAGTCGGAGGCCATCACCACCTGCTTACCCGCGGTATCGATGGCGTTGAAGGTGTGCAGGAACTCCTCCTGAGTCGCCTTCTTGTTGGCCAAGAAGTGCACGTCATCGATGACCAGGACCTCTAAATGTCGCAGCCGGTTGCGGAACTGGCCGAGTTCCGATTTCCGCAGGGCCGACAGGAACTGGTTGGTGAACTCCTCCCCGGACAAGTACGACCAATTCAGGTTCGACCGCCTCTCGAGCAACCCGTTGGCGATTCCCTGCAGCAGGTGCGTCTTGCCCAAACCGCACCCCCCGTGGATGAACAGGGGGTTGTAGTGGCAGCCGTCATCCGAGGCGATGCTCTGAGCTGCCGTGAACGCCATCCGATTGCTCGGGCCAACCACGAAGGTCTCCAGGCGTCCTCGCAGCGGCCGGACTTTCGCCAGCCGATCCTGCCGCCCGCCGACGCGCCGACCTCGGCCGGCGTCCCCGGAGACGACACGGGCTTGGTTGTCTAGCTGGCTCTTGCCGAGGTTTCCCATCAGCGAGGGGTTGACCGAGTAGGCCACCTGGACCTCCTTGCCAGTCACTTCCCGGACGGCCTCGGTGATCTGATCGGTGAAATGGTTTTCTATCCAGCCGCCAATGAAGGGGTTGGGCACCCCGACTTCGAGGTAGTCGTCGGTCAACGCGAAGCGGGTGGAGTTCTTGAGCCACAAGTTAAACCTTTGTGGCCCAAGCTTTTGCGCCACCCTGCCCCGAATCTTCACAACGATATCGCTCGCGGTTGAGTCCACAGCGTCTCCCTCCGCTCCAGACAGCGTCAAAAAGAATTTCGGGGTTAGATAGCCAGTCTTATTAAGTCGAAACCGTCGGTCGCCCGCTCAACCACCGATTCCCTCCTCCCTCGACGACCGACTTCCGCACCAGGTGTGGGGGATGTTAACACCGTGTGGGAGTAGGGTCAATGCCCTACCACCCGATTAAACTTGTCCACGCCGCTCCAACCCGTCTCACTAAGGGGGTTGCGAGCAGAAAAAAAAAGTCATACACGACTTGCTCACAGTGCCGAGGCCGGCGTGGACAGTCTGTGGATAACCTCGCCACCGCTTGCCGTTATCTCATCAGCCTTTAGGGGTTAGGACCCACGCCGTCCGTCGCATGGTCTCGGCAAAGTCGAAACGCCGATACAGCGCACACGCCGGTGTATTGGCCGCATCCACCGCCAATGTGAGGTACGCAAGGTTTGCCTGGAGTGTCACTTGCAGCGCGCGGCGTAACATCGCTTTTCCCAAACCCCTGCCACGCGCTTGGGGCGCGAGGCCCATGTAGACGAGTTCGAGTGCCGAACGATGCCTCACACGCGCCAGCAGCAGGCATCCAACGGGCCGGCCACAGTCCCGAAGTACAAACCACCGCTGAGGATCGAACTCGCCCGCATCCTTGTGTCCGGCGATGATATCCTCGATGTCCCGATGGCCGAACAACTGCGGGCAGTCCAGGCTCCCTTCATACGTGGACTGGATCACCTCTGCGAACAATCGATGGGTTGTCCGGTCGTAGCAGGTCCATGTCAGACCCGCTGGATCGGGCGTTGCCCGAACCGGAAGCGTGCTGGGGCGTTCAAGGTAGACGAGCTCGGCGAGCCGGTCGAAGCCCGCGACGGCCAGAAGGTGGTCGTCTGCGGGGGAATCGAGGGGGGCAAGGACATGGAAGAGACGCACGCCACGCTGCCTCCCCGCCCGAAGGAGACGGTCGAGCAGTTCGACCACCACGTCGCGGTGATGGGGGTTGATCTGCATCGACGGCACGAAGACCAGGGCGCTGCGACCGGGTGAATCCAAACAGATGACTGCAGCCATGATGGATCCTCCGTCCAGCGCCACGTATCGCGCATCGGGCGGCGAGGGCCGGTCCTGGAGGTAGCTCAGGAGGGCCTGGACTTGGCCCTCGAGCTCACGAGGCTGGGCCCCGGGCTGGTTGAGGACCGAAGTCAGGACCTCTGACATCTCATCCGGCCTGGCTGGACGAATCTCAGGCAAGCAAAGCTCCGATACTAAGAATAGGCTGCGCGCCCCGGCCGTAGGCGGCAGCGACTCTAGCAGTTTGCAGGGAGCGATTCAAACCGAAAGCCGCTGCGCCGTCTCGGACAAACGGCGGAGGGCGGCGGGACGCTTGACGAGGTCGCGTCAGCTTCACTAAGATCAAGTGGAGCGAGGCGACACGGAGAATCTGTTCCATGAAGTGCCAACGGTGCAAGAAAAACCCTGCGACCGTTCACCTGACCGACATCGTCAAGAACGAGAAGTACGAGAAGCATCTGTGCGACGAGTGCGCTCGCGAGGAGAACGTCACATTCAAGAGCCACACGCCCATCAACGAGCTTCTGGCCAGCTTCGTCATGCAGCAATCGGGCGCCCAGGAACTGGCGGAGCTGCAGTGCGACCAGTGCGGGATCACGTTCGTCGAGTTTCGCAACAACGGGCTGCTGGGGTGTCCGGCCGACTACGACGTATTCGAGGAGGCCCTCGTGCCGCTGCTCCAGCGGGCGCACGGTGAGGAGGCCACCCACCACGTGGGCAAGACGCCGAAGGGGCGTTCCGACGACGCAGGGAAACAGCGGAGGGAACTGATCCGCCTACGTCGGGAGCTGAACGAGGCGGTCGAGCGGGAGGACTATGAAACAGCCGCCTCGTTGCGCGATACGATCAGGACGCTGGAACTCTCATGAACATAGACGATTTGGCAAAGCGAGCTGGCGAGTGGCTGAGCGGCACCGGGCCGATGTCGGACATCGTCATCTCCTCGAGGATCCGGCTGGCCCGGAACGTAGCGGGGTTCCCGTTCCTGGGCAAGGCCACCGAAGGCCAGCGGGCCGAACTGCAGCGGATGCTTCGCGAACACATCGAGCAGCTCGGGCTGCCCGATCCCACCTTCTACGTCGACATCGAGGACACGGGCGAGCTGGACCGACGCGTGCTGGTGGAGCGACATTTGATCAGCCGCCAGCAGGCGGAGGGGGTCGGCAGCCGCGGGGTGGCGATCAGCAGCCGCGAGACGCTCGCCCTGATGGTCAACGAGGAGGACCATCTCCGCATCCAGGACCTGCGCAGCGGACTGCAGTTGGACGAACTGTGGCAGGAGATCAGCCGGGTCGACGACATGCTCGGGTCGCGGCTGGACTACGCGTTTCACAATCGGTACGGCTACTTGACGGCCTGCCCGACCAACGTGGGAACGGGCATCCGGGTGTCGGTGATGCTGCATCTGCCGGCGTTGCGCATGACGGGCGAGATGGAGCGTGTGATCCGGGCCGCTCGCGACATGCGCTTGGCCATCCGCGGGTTGTACGGTGAAGGCACCGAGGCGACGGGCGATTTCTACCAGGTCAGCAACCAGACGACGCTCGGGCGGAGCGAAGAGGAAATCATCGACGACTTCAAGCACATCGTCATCCCGAAGATCATCGACTACGAGAAGCAGGCCCGTCAGCTTCTGACGCAGGAGAAGGCGGTGATCCTGGATGACAAGATCTGGCGTGCCTACGGGCTGCTCAGCACGGCCCGGGCGCTCAGCACGGACGAGGCGCTGGCATTGCTGAGTCACCTCCGCATGGGCATCCACCTGGGCCGGATCGACCGGCTTGGCATGGACATGGTCAACGAGCTGTTCGTCCTGACCCAGCCCGCCCACCTGCAGAAGCTCCGCGGCGCAGACCTCGATGGGGAAGCGCGGAGCGCCGCGCGGGCTGAATACGTCCGACGGCGGTTGGGGGGGGAGAACTAGGGGCTAGGGTTCAGGGTTCAGGGGTCAGGGGTCAGGGGCCAGAGGTCGCAGGGCCACTCCACAGCGCGCGATGTGCCTACCTTGGGCGGTCCACTAATCACTAATGCGGCTGCCTCAGCTTCCGATTTGTGCCAGGATCTTGGTGAGCCAGATGATGGCCAGAACGCAAATCCAGGCGAGGATGAAGCCCAGCCACGTCTGCCTCTGGGGGGCGAAGACGGACCATCCGCAGAAGCCGCGCGTCTTCTCGTCGGCGACCGTCAGGGGCGGTCGCGCCGATTCGCGAGCCGCAGCGGCGTCGTCGACCGGTTTGGGCTCCTGGTCGGCCATCAGTGGCGATCTCCTTCATGCTGGATCTCGATGCCCTTGGCGCGGAGCTCGTCCTCGCGCCCGACGGGGGTGCTGATCAACGTGAAGAACTTCTGGATCTTCTCAGCCGGCTCGGGGGGGGTGATGAGGGTTACGACGATCCCGGCGAGGAAGCCCGCGGCGAGATAGAAGACGTAGGACCAGGCGGCGGCGCTGCCGACGGTGAAGGGCCAGAACGCCAGCGCGCCGTCGGTGTAGGGAGGAAGCGGAATCCACCCCCAGTCCTTGCTGGTGCCGATGAAAACGATCGACGCCACCAGGAACGCCGCCCACGCCCCGTAGCGGTTCGTCCGCCGCCACAGCAGCCCGAGCCAGAACGAGATGCCGATCAGCGCGCTAAGCTTCCAGAACAGCTCCAGGCCGTGGAACAGGTCCCTGAAGTAGAACGCCCAGGCCAAGCCAAACACCACCGCGAAAACCGACACGATGCGAATGACGAGCAGGTAGTGGCCTTGATCGCGGTCCTTGACGAGGTAGCGCTGGTAGACGTTTTGGGTGAACAGGGCCGACATGGCGATCATGAGCGAATCGCAACTGGACATCATGGCGGCCATCATGCTGGCCAGCATCAGGCCGGTCAGGCCGAGGGGGAGAAGCTCCTGCACGCACGTGCCGAAGGCCAGCTCAGGATGGTCCGCGATCTTGGGGTACAAGATGACCGCGAACAACCCGGTGAACGCCCACCAGACCGTGCAGACGCGCTTGATGAACGTCCCGAAGCAGAAACCGACGCGGCCCTCGTACTCGGTCTTGCCGGCTGCGCAGTTGCCCATGGTGTGGGGCTGGGCGACGATGTTGACCAGGGCGTTGAGGGCGATCATGGCGATGTAGAAGAGCGTGTACTTGCCGCTCGAGGCGAGGCTGAACATGTCCACGTCGAGATTCAGTGCGTCGATCTTGGCGTGCAACCCGCTGAATCCGCCCACCTTGACCAGGGCGATGGGGATCATCACGAAGGACATGACGACGATGAAGAAGCCCTGGATGAAGTCGGTGACGATGGCGGCGATGAGCCCGCCGCTGACGCCGTAAAAGAGAAACAGGGCGACCATGATGAAAATGGCCGTGGCGATTGGGACCTGACCGCCGGTGACCGAATGGATGATCTTGCCCTGCCCGAGGAGCATCACGCCCATGTCGACCGTGAGCACGAGAACGCCCATCACGACGAAGGCGACCTCCATGCTGCCGTGGAAGCGCTCTCGGAAGTAATCGGCGGTCGTCAGATATCGCATGCGGCGGAAGATGGGCGCGATGAGCCAGTAGAAAGGCGTGCAGAACAGCCACAACCACTGGGCCCAGATGCCGCTGAGGCCGTGCGCGTAAGTCTGGCCGGCCACAATCACCGCCTGGTCGGTGTGCGTGCCGGTACCGAAGGCGTGCATGATCATGAACAGCTTGCCGAACCGCCGCCGGCCGATGATGTAATCGCCCATGCTGTGGACCTGGCGGTGGGCGCGGAACCCGAAGTAGACGATGACGGCCTGGAAGATCACGAGCGTGATCAGATCGACGATGTGGATGCCGTAAACGTATCGCTGCATGCCCGCGGCGTCTCCTGAGGAACCGGAAATCTGCCAGCGTCGGGCCCTTGGCCTAGCGGCAGGTGCCCCACGGAGCCGGTATGGTCACCGCTGGTCCGGTTGTATGCAAGGCCGAGAGACGTAGATGCGCCCCCGAGGGCAAGCTGTCGGGCGAGAACGACGGCGGGGGCGTTGCAACGGATTCGGTTTGCGCCTAGACTTCTGGTTTCTGTCTGTCTGCCAGGTATCTGCAGGCGGACGCTATTGGAGACGCGGCGTATGTCCGGTAAGACAATCCTGGTGATCGTCCTGATTCCGGTGGCAGTGGCCGTTCCCGTGGTCCTCGTCAAGATGGTGGTCAAGGACGTGGATCCATTGCTGCCCCCCGAGCTGCTCCGTCACTACGAAGTGGTCACCGCGGAGTACTACGGGGTCCGCCTGGATGAGAAGGCCAGCCCGAAGGACGCGGTATGCGTTCTGATCAAGAGCGTGCAAGAAGCACTGGAGAAAGCGGAGGCGCCGACCCGTCAAGAGCAGAGCGAAGGGGTGCGACGCACGCGTGAGATCCAGCTGGCGTTGGCGGCGCCCAACACGATCGTGGGCGAGTACGTGCGACAACGCTACCCCGTGAAGACCGAGCGGGCTCGCCAGAAGTTGGTGCTCCACACGGTTCTGGCGTGGGGCAGAGCTCTGGGTTTCTACGCGAACAGCATCGGGCTGTCCCCGTCAGACCAGAAGGCATGGCAAGAATCGATCGATCGATCTGACCCGAACGGACCGGCGCGGGCGACGATCCAGTTTCCGGCCCAGCGCGACGATTCTAAGACGCGCGTCATCGTGAACCTGGCCCGGGAATCAGATCGGTGGCGGATCCACCGGGTGTTTCTGGCACCGGTGATACCGACGATCCCGGAGTCCGTCCTGCGTACCGTCACACAGCCAACCGCCAGCAGGCCCACCCCAACACCGGCCGCTACGACGAAGCCCAAGCCGACGAAGCCGCCGATGCAACCCAGCAAGGTGCAGCCGAAGCCCGCCGTGGTCAAGCCTAAAGCGCCGGCCACCAAGCCCGCGACGGCCCCGAAACCCAAGCCGACACCTGCCCCCAAGCCGCCGTCAAAACCAGCGGCCCCGAGCACGGCACCCGCCAAGCCCAAGCCCGCACCCGCGACCAGCAGCCGACCGGCGCCCGCACCGGCGACACCCGCGGCCAAGCCTGCCCCCCCGGCAAAGCCGAAACCCAAACCGCAACCCAAGCCGAAGCCCGCGCCGGCCGCAACCTCGAAACCGAAGGCCACAACAACGGCCACTACGAAGGGACAGCCCACACCGAAGGCGCCCGGCAAGCCGGCGACGACCCGGGCGGCGAAATGAGGAGCTGCTTGACCCATGGCGGGTAATCAAGCCAGCGCAAGCGGCCCTGCCGACAGCCAGGCGGCGGGCCAAGCCGACGAGCAGATCGCCCGCGGCGCGGCGTTGCGCCCCATCGACGAAGTGGCAGGCGAGATCGACCTGCTGCCCGACGAAATCGAGTCGCACGGACGATCCGTGGCGAAGGTGTCCGTGTCGGCCGCCGATCGCCTGGCGGACCGACCGAACGGACGGTACGTCCACGTCACATCCATGACGCCGCTGCCCACGTGGGAAGACCCAGCGACGACGGCCATCGCCCTGGCGGACGCCCTCCAGGCCCTGGGCAAGCGCTCGGCATGCTGCCTGCAGCAGCCGTCGCTGGGCACGGTGCTCGCAGGCGAGCAGATCGGGGCGGGAAGCGGACGATTTCAGATCGTGCCGCGCGATCGGTTCGGGCTCCATCTGACGGGCGATTTGCACGCGGTGACGTCGGCGCACGCCTTGTTGAGCTCGGCGACCGACGCGATGCTGGTCCGCGCGGGCCCAGAGGGCCTGGACACCCGCCGCGTGGTTTGGCGCCGGTGCCAAGAGGTGATCGACACCGCGCTCCGCCAGACCGTGGTCGGACTGGGCGGCGGGGGCGTGCCGCGGGAAAGCGGCTTCGATCTGACGCCCAACAGCGAGGTGATGGCCGTCCTGACGTTGTCTTCGTCGCTGGCGGATCTCCGTGAGCGGCTGGGCAGGATCGTCGTCGGATACTCGCATCATGACCTGCCCGTGTTTGCCAACTCCTTGAAGGTGGATGGCGCAATGGCGGCGCTCCTGCGCGACGCGCTGCGACCCAACCTGATGCAGACGCTGGCCGGCACGCCGGTGTTCGTACACGGCTCGACGGCCATCGAGCTGAGCCACGGCGGGGGCAGCGTCCTGTCGGATCAGATCGCGCTGCGATGCTGCGACTATGTCGTCACGACGTCTGCGGGCGGCGCGGAGCTGGGCTTGGAGAAGTTCTGCGATATCAAGTGCCGCGCGAGCGGGCTGGCGCCCGACGCCGTGGTCCTGATCGCGACGGTTCGTGCCGTGAAGTTCCACAGCGGGCGCTACCGCAGCCCGGACGATCCTCGATTGGCCGAGGCCAGCGTGCAAGCGGTCAGGGAAGGTGCGGCCAACGTGGCGAAGCATCTGGAGAACATCCGCTACTTCGGCCTGCCGTGCGTCGTGATGATCGCCCGCAGCGATGCTGACACCGATGAGGAGCTGGAGGTCCTGAGCTCGGTCGCGAGCGTCAGCGGCGCTAGCGCGGTGGTGATCGGCGGGTACGGCGAGGCGACCACGGGCGATGGGAACGAGAGAGGGGAAACGGACACATCGGAACTGGCCCGGGCCGTCACGGCAGCGTGCGAAGAGGGAGCGACGAAGTTCAGCTACCTGTACGAGGCCACCTGGCCGATCGCCAAGAAGATCGAGACCATTGCGACAACGTTGTACAACGCCGGTCGCGTCGAGTACTCGGCCCGTGCGTCGGCCGCCATGGAGCGATACACCCAGCTGGGCTGGCAGAACCTATCGCTGTGCATGGCCAAGACGGTCCACTCGCTGTCGCACGATCCGGATCTGCTCGGACGTCCCTACGACTTCGTGCTGCCCGTGGAGGACGTTCGTGTGGCGGCGGGAGCAGGATTCCTGATCGTCCAGCTCGGGCGTGTCCAACCGATGCCGGCGCCAGCGCGGCGGATCCGCGCTGCGGCCATGGACCTGACCGAGGACGCCGAGGTGGGGGGCTTGTTCGATTGAGCGGTGACATGGCGCGTCGGATGCGAAGACAGGAGAAATCGGCGCCGTCGTCTCGACTCGCCGGCGTGGGGCGGGGCAAGGCGCTGGCCGTTGCCGGCGCGTTCGTCGTCGCCGCGGTCGCAGGCGCGCTGGCCGTTCGAAAGCTGGCCGGGCCGGGCGATCCGGTCGTCGACGTCGAGGCGCTCGAGCGACAGGAGGCCATCCGCACCGAATCCATCGAGAAGATCACCCGGTGCGAGGAGCTGATCCGGAACGCCAAGCTCAACGACGCAAGCCGACTGCTGCAGCAGGTCACCGAGGCGGACCCCGATTTCTACCTGGGCCATCTCATGCTCGGGTACGCGTTCATGCAGCTCGGCAAAATGAATCTGGCTGAGCAGGCAACCCGACGCGCCTATGAGCTCGAGCCCGAGGAACCGACGGTCAGCTTCCAGATGGGGCAGATCGAGACGGCGTTGGGCAACGTCGGATCGGCCATCGACTCGCTGAGGCGAGCCATCCGGCTGCGGGAGCAGGCGGAGGTACCGCCCGCGGCCGAGTACCACGTCACGCTGGCCGATGCGCTCGCCCAGGACGGCCAAGCCACTGAGGCCGACCAAGAGATGGACCGGGCGCTCGCGGCGGACCGGGCCATGGCGATGTCGGCCGTCGGGATGGCGGGCCCGGAAGCGCAGGTCGCGTTGGGACGCGCGCTGATCAGACGGAACGAAGTGGCTGAAGCGGCGAGACTGTTCGCCCAAGCGGCTAGCCAACAGCCGGATCGCGCCGACTGGCAGTTCCTGGCTGCCCGAGCCTACTTCGTTCAGGCCAAGTTCGCCCAGGCCGCATCGTACATCCAGCAGGCCGTCGACCTCGACCCCGCCAACCCGATCTACGTGAACCTCAAACGACAGATCGACGCGAAGGAATTCGGCACGGCTGACGAGGAGCAGCAAGACAAGGATTCGACCGAGACGGACCAAGAGCAGATGCCGTCCGTCCCCATCTTGCTCGACCAGTAGGAATGGGCCATGGCACGCGCCAACGACTTCATCATCATCGGCGAGAACATCCACTGCACGCGGAAGGTCAAGCGCGGGGGCAAGCGCGCGACGACGGCGCAAGACGGTCGAGAGGCAATCGCGTTCCCGATCCCCGGTGGCGGGCAACATGCCCTGCCCCTCCCCGACGCGGTCATCAACGACGAAGGGGCGACGATGGTGCCCCACATCCGCTGCGCGGTGTCGCTCGGGCTTGGGGGCGGCGACGCGGACCGGCAACTCGCGACGGCCTGCGTTCAGTCGGAGGCCGAACGGCAACTCGCGGCGGGCGCCGATTTCCTGGACGTGAACGTAGACGAAGTGGGCAACGACGTAGAGGCCCGCAACGAGGCCATGCGTTGGATCGTCCCCGTCGTACAGGCCGTCAGCGAGCGCCCCCTGTCCATCGACAGCAGCGGGATCGAAACCCTCCGCGCCGGTCTGGAGACGTACGACGCGAACCGAGGCGGTCGGCCGATGCTCAATTCAGTATCGCTGGAGCGCCCCGAGGCCGTCGACCTGGCCGTCGAGTATCGCTGCCACGTGGTCGTGCTGCCCGTGTCGGAATCGGGCATGCCGTGCGGCGTGGAGGATCGGCTGACCAACGTTGACGCGCTCGTCGAGAAGCTGACGGCCAGCGGCGTGGCCATTGAGGACCTGTATGTCGATCCGCTGGTGCTCGCGGCGTCGACCGACCCGACCGCGCCCCAGATTGTCTTGGATACGATCCGTGCGGTCCGCGCGAAGTATCCGACGATCCACATTGCCGGCGGCCATTCGAACATCAGCCACGGCCTGCCGATGCGCCGACTTCTGAATGCAACCTGGCTCATCCTGGCGACGGAGGCGGGCGTTGATGCGGGCATCATCGACCCGCTGTCCATCCGACCGGCCGACCTTGCAGACGTCGATCGTGACGGTGAATCGTTCAAGATGGCCCAGAAAGGTCTGCTGGGTCATGACGAGTTCTTCATCGATTTCATCACCGCTGCCCGCGAGGGAAGACTCGCCGATCCCTGGGCAGATTGACGCCGCCTCTCCTTCTCCCCGGGTGACGCGCGTTGGATCGGGCAGCCCGATCACGTTGCCGCCCCGATCCGCCCAAGCGAAGGTCACATTATCGGTCCGTGCATGCCCTTCGGCTGGGTCCAGACCCCATATTGTCACAACCATCTCGCTTGGGGGGAACATTCCCCATACCGCGCCTGAAGTAGCCAAAGCCGTGAATCGCGCCGCCCGATGACCCATGGATGACGACCGCCACGTGGCCATCAGAACCTCGCGCGCCCGGTGCGCCCGGGGCAGTTGCGAATCAACCTGATGCGGCCCCTTCGATCAGGCAGCACCGGGTCGTCTTGCTCCTGGTCAGCATCTGGGTGCTCAGCGTGTTTGACCTTGTCTTCACGCTGGTCGCCCGGGCGATGGAAGACCTGATCGAGCTCAATCCGATCGCCTCGTGGGTGATGACCCAGCACGGTGACCTGGCCGTGATCGCCTACAAATTCAGCCTCATGACACTGGGGACGGTGATCCTCTGGGTGTACCGCAAGAGAAGGAGGGCGGAGCACGCCGCGTGGATGATGCTGCTTGTCCACGTCCTTCTGTCGTTTCGATGGCACACGTACTACCATCGCGACTTCGCGTTTGACTTCGTGGTCGTCCCGCCCGCCCCGTGTCTACCCCACCCCGACGTGGCCGGCGGATCCCTGGACCCCCTCCTGAGCGACGAACAAACAGACGCGTCCGGCCACCCTCCGCGCGACGTGGCAGAGGCCGAACCGGTCAGCGTCTCGTCTCAATCCATCGCGCCAACGACGCCGGCTGCTCCTGGACCTCGTTGCCAAACTCGAATGGCCGATGCGCGATCAGAAGCTGGCGGTGTCGGGAGACGTTGATCAGCAATCCCACGGCGATGAAGTTGGTGATCAGGCTGCTGCCCCCGAAGCTCACGAACGGCAGCGTCATGCCGGTGATGGGCATCAGCCCGATGGTCATGCCCACGTTGACGAGGACCTGTGCGGATATCAGGGCGACGACGCCGACGGCGAGGAGCCGGCCGAACGGATCGTCCGTGCCGATGGCCACCTCCATGCCCCCCAGGATGATCAAGAGATACATCAGTAGAACGGCCAAGCACCCGACCAGCCCCCACTGGTGACCCAGGACGGCGTAGATGAAGTCGTTGTGCCGGTCGGGCAGGAATCCATACCGAACATACGTCCCTTCCCACAGACCGCGTCCGACCGTGCCGCCGCTGCCCAGCGCGACCTTGCTGTGCCGCAACTGGTAGCCCTGCTCCCGGTGCAGGTCGTTCAGTTTGGCGGCGATCCACTTTCGGGTCCGCAGATCCTGCTGTGGATCGCTGCTGAATCTGCCGTCAAACAACAACAGGCTGCGCGTCGGGATGGCGGGGGGCTCCAGGAGATCCTCGGCGTCGACGAGTCCCGCCTCGGCCATGGCGCGCTCCTTCTGGCGGATCTGGGTCTGCTGGAACGTCGGCACGAGCATGGCCAGGGCCACCCGTTCATACCAGGCAAGATCGATCTCGGGCGGCGATGCAGGTTGAACGTCCGTCGACGGCGCCGACGCGGTGACGGCAGGCTTCGCCAGCAGCTTATCGCGGGAGGGCGCCAGTTGTCCGACCAACACCAGAACGCGGCTTCGCTGATAGCCCTCCATGTTCTGCCAGGCAACCGGCGTGGCCAGAAAGCTCAGGACGATGACCAGGACGAGGTGCCGGATCCGTGCACCGGCCATGTAGAGCATGGTAAACAGGACCGGCAGCATCAGCAGCACGGTGCCCAGGTCGGGCTCCATCAGGATCAGCAGCATCGGGATCAGCGTCAGAAGGAACGGTGGCATGAGCCCCAGCCACGTTCGGTAATTCTCGCGGAAACGGAGATACCGGGCCAGCGCCAGGATGAAGGCCACCTTCATGAACTCCGACGGCTGAAGCTGGAAGTAGAGCGACGGCGTACCCAACCGAATCCATCGGGCCGACCCGCGGACCACCGGAATGACCGAGTAGAGGGGCGAGAGGTGCAGTTTGCGAACCAGCGCAAGCAAGACCAACAACAGCAACATGAAGACGAACAGGACGTAAGCATACCGGCCGAGTTTCTGGTACGGCACGGCAAGAGCAGCCGCCATGGCCACGAGACTGGCGATCAGGTAGATGCCCTGGCGTATCGTGTGCTCCGGTCTGGCCGAGCCGGCCTGCCGTTCCGTGGCGTAAATGGCCAGCATCCCCGCAGTCACCAACAGGACGACCGGGATCAGGGTCAGCCAGGCGACGCGGTTGAGTTGCAGGCCGTTCGTCTTGCCCATAGCCGTTAAGTCTATGTCGATCAGGCGATTGTCAGAAGGCCCCAGCCGTTTGCGACGGGCTCGTGACGCCCCGTTCGGCCAGGCCGAAACGTCATGGTACCGCGCAGGCCCCGCCGGACCAAACCTCAAGCGCCGGTCTGGGGCCAAGACCGTTGCGGCCTTCAGTGAAAGCGGCCGGGGCGGCCTAAACGTTCCGCGTTGAACGGCCGATAACGAGTAACGAGGGCAAGATCACCGCTGGGACGTGGGGTGCCCGATCATGCACCGACATTCGGTCGTATCCACCATCCTGTTGCGTCTTGGCGAGGCGGTTGTGGTCGTCGGTGGTCTGGCCACGCTGTTGACCGTCGTCAACACGGCGTTGTAGCTCCGGCGCCAAGCACATCTGCCCCGCGATCCGTAGCGGGGCGCGACCCATCCAACTACAATGATCGCAGGCAACTCACCAACCGCGAGGCGATCATGCCCGACCCAGTCACCGAAGCGCGACCGGCCAGTCCCGTGATGTCGACGCAGATTATCTCGCCGCTGACGGGTCAGCCAGTTCGTGCGCGTCTGGGCCGGCGCGAGTTGTGTGAGATCGCGCCGGTGAATCCGGACGATCTGCCCGGCGTCTACGCCGACGCCCACGTCGCCCAGGAATCGTGGGGCGAGACCCCCCTGGCCCGGCGGCTCGAGCTGATCGCTCGCGTCTATCGCCTGCTGTATGAACACCGAGATGACGTAGCCGCTACGATCACGGACGCGACCGGCAAGCCGGAAGCCGAAGCGTTGCTGACCGAGGTGCACAACACGCTTGACGCCTGCGCATTCCTTCTGGGTCACGCCGGGCGGATTCTGTCGCCGAAGCGCCTGCCGGCCCCCTTCATGCTTCGGATGATGGGCTATCGTGCGACGTTGCGACGTAAGCCGCACGGCGTGGTGACCAAGATCAGCGCGTTCAACTACCCCTTCAAATTCGCGTTTGACGCGACGGTGTTCGCAGTGACGTCCGGCAACGCCACCGTGGTCAAGCCGGACTGGTCGATCTCGCACCCGGCCACGCTGGTCCAGTGGCTGTTCGAGGAGGCGGGCGCCCCCGAGAAGCTCGTGCAGACGGTCTACGGTAAGGGGCTCGGGCGACACGTGGTACAGCAGCCGATGGAATTCCTGAGCTTCACCGGAGGAACCGACACCGCACAGAGGATCTGGCAGAACCTGCCCAAACCGATCCCCATCTCATTCGAGCTGGGGGGAACCGACCCGTTCATCGTGTTGCCGGACGCCGACCTCCACGTGGTCTCGCGAGCGTTGCTGTGGGGCCGGCTGATCATGTGCGGTCAGACGTGCGTGGCGAGCAAGCGCGCCATCGTCGTGGACGACCCGCCCGGTCGGATCGACCAGTTGGCCGAGCGAATGGTCAGGCTGCTCAGGTCGCTCCGCCTGGCCGAGAACAGTCCCGACGGATACGACGTCGGCCCGATGATCACCCGGGAGGCCGCGGACGGGATCGGCGAACAGCTCGATCGCGTGCGGGAGACGGGGGCGAAGTGTCTGTATGAAGCGTCGCCAGGTCAGGCCGATCGTCCGAGTCTGTGGCTCATCCCGCCGTCGGCGCGTCAAGACCAGCCGCTGCTCAACGAGGAGTTTTTCGGGCCCGTGATGTGTCTGATCCCGGTGGCCAGCGAGGATGAAGCCGTGGCGCTGGCCAACTCACAGCAGTATGGGCTGGGCAGCAGCGTTTTCGGTCGAGACGGCGATCGGGCTGCGCGCGTGGCTGCCCGGCTCGAGGCCGGCATGAAGTGGATCAACAACGTGCTCACCACCACCGGCGCCTGGCCGTGGACGGGTTGTAAGGACTCCGGCCCCGGACACTCTGCGGGCGAGGACGGGCTGCTGGCCATGACCCGACCGGAGGTGACCGTCACCTACCGCAGCCACAACCTCATGTCCATGCCTCACCTCCACCCCTATGACGCCGATCATCGGCGAATGGTCGAGGGCATGATCACGGCCTGCCACGCGCCTGGGACGTGGGCGAGGCTCCGCGGTTGGCTGCGGATGCTTGCCGCGACCCGTCGCCGCCGGCGCACGATCGGCGCCCTGCCGTTCGGCAAGAAGCGCGATACGCTCGCGCCGTGACGCTCGCTTCGACTATAGCAGAGGGTGTCCCTGCGGTCTGCAGCTTCGTTCATCCATGGGAGGTTCGGCTGGGGTCCGAGCTTGGGTCGAGGCCCCCGCCGGACGTGCCGGTTGTCAAGCGACGACGTCGAGTTGATGCCCCCCGTCGCCCGCATCCATCGATCCCTGGGCGTCCGCAGGTGCGACCGCATCGGGCGTCACCGTGCCGTCCGGCTGACCCACCGTGGTCGAGCTCGACGCATAGGCCTCGGCAGCACTCATCTGGTAGGTCTCTGAGGTCATGGCGAATGAGGCGGAGTAGCTGGCGCTGTACAGCATGGCGTTGGCGCCTTGGCCCTGACCTAGCGAATCGGCGAGGGACGACTGACTGTCTTCATTGCCCCCGGTGAGGAGTTCGAGCAGCCTGTCCAGCAAGATCAAGATGGCCAGAAGACGGGCCAGCTCCTCGGATCCGGCCAGGTTGCTGAACTGCGCCACCACCATATCGACCTGCGAACTGAACGACATGGACACCGACTGATAGGTTTCCTGAATCGACATGGCGCTCGCTGCGCTGCTCGCGGTCGACGCTCCTGACACGTTCGTGTGCTGCGTCGCTGGTGTGCCTGCCTCCGTCTGGGAGGGGGCGGATGAAATCCCTTGGGACCCGACCGGTGCGATCTCGCTCATGGTTCTTATCCCCGACCTTCCGATGCCCGCTGGCGTGCCACGGGTGAGGCACGTGACGACGCGCCGGATGAAATCCGATCCGTGCCACGCGATTGGGCAACATCGGGTCCCTCACGCCCGGCCAACGCCCTACCACTCATAAGCAGCTGTGGTTCTGATGGTTACGGCCACCGAAGGGGCCGTGCGGAACGAAACGGTTGTAACGCGCCGCTGCCCTGGATCGACACCGAGGCATGCACCGGAATGCGGGGCGCCGTAACGCCTTCGGAGAGGCCAGGTAATCACCTGTTGCCCCCGATGGCCACGACGTTGAGATCCGGCAACGTGTCGACAGGACCTTTGGGGCGTCCACGTCCGATAGCTGCTGAACCGTCTCCTGCCCTGTTCGCGTCGTCGGACCCTGCGGTCGGTGAAGGGGTCCCGATGTCGCTCGTGCCTGACGATTGATCGTCAGGTAAACGCGTGTCATGCGGAACAAGCTGCGCACACCGGTTGATCCGCGCGGATCAAGCGGATAGGCTTGTGCACCGTTCCAACACACTGGAGCAGGGCGCGAGACCCCGGGGATGCGGCCACGCATGGATGAGATCCTCCAGATTCGAGACGTTCACAAGCACTACACGACGGGCGGCGAGCCGGTCCACGCCCTTCGCGGCATCAGCCTGTCGGTTCAGAAGGGGCACTTCATCGCCATCATGGGCGCCAGCGGGAGCGGCAAGAGCACGCTTCTCCATCTGACCGGGGGGCTCGACCCGGCGGACGAAGGCAGCATCACGATTGAGGGGCGGGACATCACGCGTTTGAGCGACCACAAGCGAACGGTGTTCCGCCGTCGCCGGCTGGGGGTGGTCTTTCAATCCTACAACCTGCTGCCCAACCTGACGGCGCGGGAGAACATCGCGCTGCCCCTGCTCGTGGACCGTATGCCGACGAAGGAGATTCAGGCCAAGACCGAATCGCTGCTCGACTTGATGGATATTCAGCATCGGGCCAACCACCGTCCTGACGCGATGTCCGGCGGGGAGCAGCAGCGGGTGGCCATTGCTCGGGCCCTGATGAACGATCCTGCATTGATCCTGGCCGACGAACCGACCGGCAACCTCGACTCGTCGAATGCGGCCAAGATCTGGGAGCTCCTGCGGCGCCTGGTTCGAGAACACGCGACCACCGTATTGATGGTGACCCACGAGGCGACGGGCGCGTCCTACGCCGACCAGGTGCACGTCCTGCGTGACGGGCAGTTTGTGGGCACGATCGAGGCGGATGGACAAGGAGACACCGAACGGGTGGCCACCGAGTATCTGCGGATCAACGCCGAGGGAACCGGACCGAACCCCGGAACGGCGCCGGCTGAGACGCCGCAGTGAGTTGTGGCGGGGGTCCGCGGAGATGGCCGAGACAGCCGTTGAGTTCCGCCCGGCCGTGCCGGCCGACCTGAATGACCTGATCGAGCTGGAACTCAGCGACGCACCGGATCGACCGGACGCAGCCGTTCGGGCCGCCCGGGTCCAGTGCGATCGGTTCGACCGACAAGACCGAGAGCAGATCACGCTGTTTGTGGGCGAACACAAGGGCGAGATCGTGTGCGAGCTCGCGCTCCGCTGGCCCGGTCAACCGGATCGGTTCGGACGGACGGACCGGGAGGATCTCGCCGACATCGAGGACGTGCGCGTCCTGCCGGGCTACCGGAATGCTGGCATCGGCACGGAGATGATCGCCCACGTCGAATGGTTGTGCATGCGCGAAGGGATCGACGGCATCGGCGCGGCGTTCGATCCATCGACCCAGACGCGGTCGATGCTGTGGTTCGAGCGAATGGGCTACATTCGCAAGGCCGAGTCCTACGTCATCGGTGAAGGCGCGTCGCCGGACACGCTCGGCGCGGGGGATGTCGGCCCGGCCGTGCGCGTCGACATGACCAAGGAGTTCTGAAGCGCGGTGGGCGTCGGGCAGTCGGCCCCAGCCGTGAACCGATCGAGTCGACATGCGTCATTGGGGACAACTGACATTCCGCACGTGGCGGGAGCGTCCGGGTCGGACGGCCGGTGCGATCCTGGCCATCGCCTTGGGGGTAGCGGTCGTCGTCTGGATCGCCAGCTGCTACGAGTCCGCCCGTCACTACGTCACCGAGCTCGTCTACGGATGGGTGGGGCGATCGCACATTTACGTCAGCTCGAAGATGGGCAAGTGGGGGCAGTTCCACAACCGGTGCGTGCCGGAGATCCGCAAGCTCGAGGAGGTCAAGTATCTGACCGAAGTGCTTCGACACCCGATGGCCAAGGGGGTCAAGGCGGCGGCTCACCCCACGTCAACCCAGCCCGCAGCGGGCCGGCCCGAACGGATCGAAGCGTTTGGCATCGATCCGGCCAACGAGCTCTACTTCCGCAAACCGAAGATCACCGCCGGGCGCTACCTGCAACCCGGCGACACGCGTCACGTCGTCGTCGAGAGCGCCCTGGCTGAATTGATGGATCTCCACGTCGGCGAGCAGTTCTTGATTTTCCCGCAAACGGGCAGGGAGCCGTGGCCGTTTGAGGTCGTCGGCATCATTCACAAGCGGCGGATCGGCAAGTTTCAGTACGGCGCCGTTCATCTCCCCATCGAACAGGTTCGGGCGCTGATGGGCGCCCGCAACCTGGTGACGACCGTCAACATCATCCTGCACGACGGATCGATCAAGTCGATCCGGAGGGCGGAGGGGCTCGTCTGGCGTGCCGTCCGCAAGGCAAAGTATCCCCGCCTGCCGGAGGTCGCGTCAGCCGAGGCCAAGCTCAAGCAAATGCAGGCCGCCCAGCAGCACTTCCAGGATATCCTGCTTCGGATCAGCGGGTGCGCGCTGCTGACGAGCTTCTTCGTCATCCTCACGACGCTGACCGTCGGGGTGATCGAGCGGATCACCCAGATCGGGTTGATGCGCTGTATTGCGCTGACGCGCGCGCAGCTGGTGGGCTTGATCCTGCTGGAAGTCGTGCCCATGGGCGCCATCGGAATCGCGCTGGGGATTCCCCTTGGATTGGGGTTGACCGTCGCGACCGTCAAGACGCTGCCGGAGTACTTCTCGATTGACTCGCTGACGTTCAGCCTGGACGGCATCTATATGGGCATCCTGTCCGGCTCGGTGGCCACGCTGATGGGCGTGCTGGTCTGGCCGGCGCCCAAGGCGCTGCTCGTCTCGCCGTTGGAGGCCTCCCGACCCCGGGCCAGGCAACGTCGCCGATGGGTGGAGACGCTGGCGGCCGCCGGGGGCACGGCGCTGGTCCTGCAACAGGTCTGGGTCATCGAGGACTTCCCGCTGGAGAATGAGTGGTTCCTACCGGTCACGACGGTCAGCATGCTGTCGGCCTTCATCGGTTACGCCCTGATCGCTCCGGCGGTGATCATCGTCGTGGGCCAGTGGATCCTCGCGGGGGTGGCCGTCCTCCTGCGGATCCGCCAGCGGGTGATGCGCGACCAGGTGGCGCTGTCGCCCTGGCGAAGCGCGGGTATCTGCTGCGGCCTGATGGTGGGATTGGCGCTGATCGTGGCGCTGCTCGTCCACGCCGAGAGCGTGATCTACGGGTGGCAGTTTCCCAAGGAGTTCCCCGAGGCCTACGTCTGGAGCTGGGGTCCGATCGATCGCAAGAAGCTCGAGGCCGTTCAGCACGTGCCGGGGGTGAAGCGGGCCTCGGCATTCGGTGAGTTCCCCTGCGTGATCGGCAAGCCCTACACCGGCTGGCGGAAGTACATGACGCCGATGACGCGGTTCGTGACAGCCGATCCAGACACGTGGCCTGACGTGCTCAAGGTCCAGTTTCTCCAAGGGACACAGGAGGAGGCGCTCGCCAAGATGCGGCGTGGCGGCTACATCCTCGTGGCCGAGGAGTTCGCCAGGGTCTACGAGAAGAAGCTGGGCGATCGCGTCACCATCCGGGCGAATGGCCGACGGCATGACTTCGAAGTGGCTGGCGTGATCACGAGCACGGCGATCGAGATCGCCTCGAGCTTCTTCGAGGCCGAGGCCGAGCTGCAGGTCGCGTGCATCGGGTCGGTGGTGGGCACGCCCGACGACGCCATGCGCCATTTCGGCGTCAAGGGCGTTAAGCTTTTCCTGATCGACTTCGACCTCCCGCCCGCGCCCGTACCGCCCGACTTTCCGGATGCCTACAAGATGCCCGAAGCCTCCGACGGCGAGCTCGAGTTCGGCCTGCCGCTCGGCGAGCTGGCCCGGGAGGACAAGTGGCAGCGCTACCGCGAGATGACCGTTCTGATAAACGTCAAGGAGTCGATCAGCAACGTCTTCGCCTGGAGCGGGTCGGTCCGCGAGCTCAAGAAACGCATCGACCACGAGATCCGCACGATGACCCATATCGTCACCGTGATCCCTGCCTTCTTCCTGGTCATCGCCGGCATTGGTGTGCTCAACCTGATGATGAGCAACATCGCCAGCCGATCGCGCGAACTGGCCCTGCTGCGGGCCGTGGGGATGACGGAGTTCCAGATCCAGCGGATGGTGCTCGGCGAGGCGCTCGTGCTGGGTCTGCTGAGCGGCGTGCTCGGGCTGCCGTTGGGGATCCAGCTCGCCCATGCATCGAACACGTTCACCGAGCGGATGTTCGCGTACCGGCCGGAGCTAACGGTTCCCTGGGACTGGGTCATCGGGACGATGGCGCTGACGGTGGGGATTTGCTTGGTGGCTGGCCTGTGGCCCGCGCACCGGGCGAGTCGCAGCAACGTCATCGAGGCCCTCGCCGCTCAATAGGGACCCGCGCACGCCTCCCGTGCAGTGGCTCGGGATCCACAACCGTCCAAGCGCAGTCCGAAGCCGCAGGAGCACGACGGAGCATGGATCGGCGGAGAAGCAGATGACGAACTTGGCCGGCAGTACGGGCCGTCCAGACGCCAGGCCGTGGTGTCAGCTCGCGTGGATCGTGTTGCTGTGCGCCGCGGCGGGTCCGGCCGCCGCCGAAACGGGCCTTCGGCAGGCCACACAGGACTTCTCGCAAGACCCCGGTTGGGAGGGCAGCAAGAACCTGCCCGACCCGTCGGCTTGCGTCACGAAGGTCCAGGCGTTCGGCTTCAGTCCCACCCGCCACGCGGGCGGGAAGAAGGGAGAGATCGGCGGACGGGTGTCTCGATCCGTCAGGCCCGCCACCTACGCCAAGAAGATCCCCATCCGAACGCTCAATCAGCGCCTGCGGGCCTCGGGTCGGTTCTCGGTCACCCACTCCGAAGGCGGCAGCGGCGTGCTGGTCGGATGGTTCAACAGCACGTCGCGCGGCTGGCGAACGCCCAACTCGCTGGTCTTCCGAATCGACGGTGAGGCCGGCAAGTTCCGCGTCTTCTTCGAGTATGGCACGCAGACCTGGAAGACGGGGGGCGGCACGACCTTCGAAGGCCGATACCAGACCACCAAGACCCCCCTGCTCGTCGCCGACGGCAAGCCGCATACCTGGTCGCTCGCGTACGATCCCGCAGGCGCCGGCGGCGCGGGCGAGATCACATTCACGCTCGACGGCAAGGTCTACCGGGCGGCGCTCGAGCGCGGACACAAGGAGGAGGGGGCCGTCTTCGACCGCTTCGGCATTATGAACGTGCAGATATCCGGCAGCGACATCACGCTGTGGCTGGACGACGTCGTGATCGACGGCGATCGCGAGGACTTCTCGACCGATCCCGGATGGGAGGGCCGGCGCAACCGCGTCCGATTCACCGACACCGTCATCCGTCCGAACCACAACTTCGGCTACCGAAAGACGAACCACGCTGGCGGGGAGCCCGGCGAGGTCGGGGGCGTGGTCTGGCGGATCGAGAGCACCCGCCCTGAGAATGCCGGCTACTACGGAGTACCCGTCGAACCGTTGTCGCTCGATCAAGCGCTCGTCGCCCGAGGGAAGGTCTGCCTTCGCGCGGCCGGCTCGGACAGCGGCGTGCTGCTGGGCTGGTTCAACTCGCTGACGCCGATCGGGGCGCCGCCGGCCAACTTCCTGGGCATCTTCATCGAGGGCCCCAGCCGGATCGGCCATTACGTCCGCCCTGCCTACGGCACATCCGACGACATCAAGGACCTCATGGGCACCGGCCCGATCATCCGACCCGATGGTGAGCCTCACGCGTGGACGCTCCACTACGCGCCCGACGCAAACAAGGGTCGTGGTCGGATCACGATGTCCCTTGACGGGGAGTCCGTCTCGATGGATCTGAAGCGAGGCGCCCGAGACGGCAATGCCGCCTTCGATCGATTCGGCCTGGTGAGCTGGCACCGCGGCGGCCATTTCGTGGAGATCTACTTCGACGACATCTCTTACACTGCCCGCGGAACGGAGCGGCAAAGGTAGACGGTCACGGCACGATGTGCCGCGTTCCGGCAAGGCGAAACGCATCCATGGACCTCTTCGACGAATTCCAGGCGGACAGATGCACATCGTGTGGCGAGTGCTTCCATCAGTGTCCGGTGATGCAACTGGACTCGGACGTCGCGAAGCAGGAGGTGTCCCGGCTCGCCAACAAACAGGAGACGAAGCACGTCCTGAAGCGGTGCACCAGCTGCTTCGCCTGCAACCTGACGTGCCCGGAAGGATGCAACCCCGCCCAGCGGATTCTCGACGTCTGGCACGACCGTTCGATGCAAGACGGCCTGCCCGCGCGGGCGAGGTACTTCACGCCACACGGCAAGCCCAACTATAGAACCTACGTCGTGGACCGACTTCCCGAAGACGAGCGGGCCCTGGTCGCATCATGGAACGACACCTCACCGTGCGACGAGGTGTTCTATCCGGGATGCAACGTCATCACATCGCCCTACCTGACGCGGACGCGACTCCTGGACGGCGTGAACATCCGCGGATCCCTGGACCTCTGCTGCGGCGAGACCTACTACCGCGCCGGTCTGTACGACATGGTCGAACGGTCGGCTCAGCAGCTCAATGCATGGCACGAGAAGCTACGCTTCAAGAAAATGATCATCCCGTGTGCCGCCGGCTGGAACACGTTTGTCAACGTCCTGCCGAAGTTCGGGCTCAAGCGCGATTTCGAGGTCCAGCACATGCTCTGCTGGCTCGCAGAGAGGATCGAATCGGGCGAGATACAGATCACAAGACCGCTGAACATGACGGTCACGATTCAGGACTCGTGCTACGGCAAGACGTTCGGTGAGGAGTTCCTGGAGGTGCCCAGAACGCTACTGAGCAAGATCGGCGTGAACGTGATAGAGCAGGAGCTCAGCGGCAAACGGTCACTCTGCTGCGGCATCGGCGGTGGCTTCAGCCATCCTTCGGGTTATCATCCGTGGGACATCACGCGTTCGACGGTAAGAGTGCTGCGCCTCGCTGGGAAGACCGGCGCAGAGGCGATTGCCGCCTACTGTGCGGGCTGCCTCCAGATGCTCTCGGTCGGCCAGATCGTCTATCCGAACCGGATGCCGGTCTATCACATCCTCGAGCTGCTCCAGATGGCCATCGGGGAGACGCCGGAGAGGCGCAACAAGCGGCGGGCGCGGTTGACGTTCAGGGGCGTCGTGGTCAATCAGTTCCCCAAGGTGCTCTCCAAGAAGCGCTTCTCCACGCAGGATCTCCTGTAGCGCGCGGGGACGGAGCCGGACATGGACGGCAGACAGGGATTCCGGTGGTTCAAAGACGACGTCTGCGATCGCTGCGGCGAATGCCTCCAGAGCTGTCCCGTCCTGAACCTGTCCAACCGGGGGGCGAAGGCGGACATCCAGGCGCTCATCTCTGGCGACGTCGACGACGCATTGGCGTTTCGGTTCTGCAACACCTGCAACGCGTGTGATCTGGTCTGCCCCAAGGAGGCCGACCCCTATGAGCTCGTTCTGGAGAACTTCAATGACTATGGCCAGAACCATGGGCTGCCCTTCCTCGCCAAGATGATCCTCCCGAACGAGCCGCAGAACATGTGGTCCGCGTTGCGCGTGCTCATGGACCCCGATGAGCTGTCCCTGCTGCAGGCCTGGGAAGCGGGCCTGCACACGCCGAAGAAGCAGATCCTGTTGACGGGAATGTATACGAGCCTGGTCCCCCGCCTCACGACGGCCAAGATCCTCGACGACCTCCGGCCCGTGATGGTAGGCGGCGAAGGCCTGTGGGGATGCGGGGGGGACAGCACCAAGCTCGGCGCGATCGGACTGACCGAACAGGTCGTCGCCCTGCTCGAGCGGCTGTTCCGCGACATGGGCGCAGAGAGGGTCTACTGCTTCATGGAAGCCGAAGCGGCCATGTTGGCGGAGGTCCTCCCCCGACGATTCGGCGCGGACTTCAAAGTGGAAGCGCTCCCGCTGGATTACTGGGTCCTCGAGAGGCTCGAGCAAGGCGAGGTCGAGGTGACCCGGAAGCTCAACTGGCGAGCGACGGTTCACGACAACTGCCTGTCCAGGTACTTCGGGGGCCGCCCGCAGGAGGTCGTACGCAAGATTGTCCAAATCGCCGGCTGCGAGCTCATCGAGATGAGACACCATCGGTCGAACGCCCTGTGCTGTGGGTGGGCGGCGACCATTCCGACGTTGTACGGAGCGATGTCGGGAAACCCTCTGCGGACCGTCATCCACCTGTTCCACAGTCTGGATATGCGTCTGCAAGAGGCGGTCGAGACGGGCGCTGATGTCCTGGTCGCAAGCTGTCCGGCCTGCTACGCCTTCCTGTCGATTATCAAGGAGTTGACCAACGCCAGGATCGACGTCTACCACCCGTTAGAGATCGTCGAGATGGCGACCGGGGGCGCCAGCGTGCCCAAGATCCCGGAGCGCTGTTGGGAGATCCTCGCGATCGCCACGGACCTGGGCATCAGGTGGGGAACGTCCAACGAGAACCGTCGGCGGTTTATGCCAAGCTCCATCGATCCGGCCTGCGTCGCGCCGGTCCCTCAGGTCTCGGAGGACGACGCCAGACGGATCGGCGCGCTGGCTCGCTTCTATAAGGGACCGATCGTCCAGAACCGAATCACCCGAGCACTGACCGGCGCGATCATACGTGCATGCATCGCTGCGCACAGATCATCGCTGCGAAGGACGTTGCGCCGCCGAAGGACGTGAACAACGCCGGTCTTCCGTCACAGCTCGCCGGGCTCTACGGCGCGTGATCCAGCGGGGAGAGCGCTTCCCAGACGTCGATGATGCGGTGGTAGTTCTCATGCGTTCGGGGGGCGATGCTGCTGAGCGGCCCGGCCGTTGTCTGGAAGACCATTTGCTCCTTGCCACCCTCGAAGGCGGCCCGCGCGGCGGCCTCGGCCGCAGCCGGCCCCTCGTTCTCGAGGATGCGCGCCTCCACGTTGCCGCCAAGCGTGATCCGCCCGGCGGCGATCGCCTTCGCTTCGGCCATCGTGACGTCGCCGTCCGGGGGAGGCTCCATCGGCTCGAGGAAATCCCCACCGCGCTCGATCACCCGCTCGAGCGTCGACCGGACGTTGCCGTGGCAGTGGACGTGGGCAAGCGCGCCGGCTGCATGGATCCGATCGATGACGGGCTTCTCGAATTCCTGCACGAGCTCGTCGTACAGCCGCGGCGAGGCCATCGGCACGGTGAGCCACTCGCTGCCGCCCAGCCAAACGTATTCGACCGTCCGCGGCGCCAGCACGACGTCAAGCAGATCCACGATCCGCTCCAGGCATTGGACGGTCAGTTCCTGGATGAGCACGAACTCCGTCGCACACAGCTCGAGGAAGTAGTCGTACGGCATCATGCCCGCGACGCAGACGAAGGGCGAGGAGATGCCCGCGTGGATGATCCCCCGCTTGTCGAAGTCATCGGGCAAGTCGGACAGGTCCGGCGGGCCGACGCCGTCGGAGATCTCCCAGGGGATCGAGCAAATCTTGTCGATGTCCGCCAGCGACTCGACGGGGTACTTGATCGTCCACGTTGTCTGGACGCCCTTCCTGCAGGCTGTCACGGCCGTCAGCGGGCCCTTCGGCGTTTCGATCTCGGTGGTGACCCGGACCTCCCCATCGCGCTCGACGCGAGACACCTCCTGCATGAACCGACTCGGCGTGACCAGGTACCGATTCACACCCGTGTTGCAGCTGCGAACACAATGGGTCTGATCGTAGACGCGCTGGCAGATCTCTCGCCAGGCGGCGTCCTTGACCGCGTCGACGTGCGAACGACTGACGCGACCCGCCCCCTCGAGCACCAACGGGACGCGATCGGCCGTCCCGCCGCGCAACGTCGTGAGCAGTCGTTCTCGTGGCGTTATCCCGGGCATCGCTAGCCTCAACTGAAGGTGCCGCTCCTCAGGATAACGACCGACAGGACGTCCTGCCACCGGCACGCGGCGCCCGTCCTTTACACCCCTCGGCGCTGCGACGACAATGACAGACCACTTGGAGGAATGAGTACCTTCACAGAGCAAGAACAGGAGACCCCACTGTGGCAACCAGACAGTCCATGACGCGTCGTCGGTTCCTCGGCTATACGGCCAAGGCGGCGGGCGGGGCCATCGCTGCGCCCTACTTCGTGCCGGCCTCGTCGCTCGGGGCCGACGGCCGGGCAGCGCCCAGCAACCGCATCACCGTCGGCATGATCGGGATGGGGCGGATCGTCGTCTGCAGCAACCTAAAGGCCTTTCTCAAGGCACCCGATGTCCAGGTGGTGGCTTTGTGCGACGTGGACCGCTGGCGGCTGGCGCTGGAAGAGAAGCGGACGTCGGTCTGGGGCGGACAGGTCAAGCCGGAAGACGTCAAGGGGGTCGCCCGGTACACGGACTTTCGCGAGGTCCTGGCGCGGAAGGACGTGGATGCGGTCATGATCTCCACGCCCGACCACTGGCATGTGCCGATGGCCATCGCCGCGGTCAAGGCCGGCAAGGACGTCTGTCTGGAAAAGCCCATCACGCGGAGCATCGGCGAGGGGCGGCTGCTCAGCGACCTGGTCACCAAGCACAAGCGGGTCTTTCGAACCGACAGCGAGTTTCGGTCCAAGAAGAACTTCCACCGAGCCTGCGAACTGGTCCGTAACGGGCGGATCGGCAAGCTGCACACGATCCGCACCGGCGTGCCGATCGACAAGTTTGGCATGGCGCCCAACAAGGTGACGACCCCGCCCAAGGAGCTGGACTACGACATGTGGCTGGGGCCTGCCGCCAAGGCCCCGTATTCGTCCGACCGCGTCCACACGCCCAAGGCCTACACTCGGGCAGGCTGGATGCGGATCCTCGACTACTGCGACGGCATCGTCACCAACTGGGGCACGCACCTCAACGACATCGCCCAGTGGGGCAACGACACCGATCGCACCGGCCCCGTGGAGGTCGAGGCGAAGCCCGGCAGCAAGTATCCCGAGGCGGGCAACCTGTGGAACGTGCTCGTGGAATTCGAGGTCCACTACCGCTACGCCAACGGCGTCCGCCTCATCTACAAGACCGACAAGCCCTACGTGAAGTTCGAGGGCAGCAAGGGCTCGCTGTACACCTTGTTCGGCGGCCCCCTCAAGGCCGAGCCTCAATCCCTCCTCGAGGAGAAGATCGGCCCCGATGAAACGCACCTGCTTCTCAAGCACGAGAAGCGGGACTTCATCGATTGCGTCAAGTCGCGCGGGCAGACGCTCGAGGACGCCGAGGTCGGCCACCGGACCACGTCGCTGTGTCATCTGGCGCACATCGCCGTCCAGGTCGGCGGCAAGCTCAAGTGGGATCCTCACAAGGAGCGTTTCACCAACAGCGACGCGGCCAACAAGCTGCTCAGCCTCCCCCCCGGCCGGGCGCCTTGGGCGTTGTAGACCGTAGCGACGTCGGTAACCTCAGAATCTTCTCGAGAATCTCGTCCCTGGTGAACAGGGACGACTCTTCGCGGTATCGCAGGTAGTCGCGCAGGACGACCTGAAGGTAGACCGTGCTGTCCGGAGAAGACGAGAACACGGCCCGGCCGTGCGTGTAGTCTTTGTTGCGGTCGCGGTCCGTGGCCAGGCGGTACAGCTCCCGAACGTTCTTCACGCCCGCGACCTTCTCCCACGCCATGATCCCGGACGGTACGCCATGGTGCTTCTCGAAGAGCGCAACCATGCAGCGGAGGCATCGCTGTGTGGCATCGAGATATGCCTCGTCCGGCCTGACCTCGTGCGCCAGCATCAGACCGTGGCAGTACTCGGTCCAAAACCTCAAGCCGCCTGTGGTAGGACCCGGATAGCCCCAGCCGCCGCCCGCGGTCTGAACCTTCGCCATCCAATCGTTGCAGGCAAAGACGGTATCTCGAAGCCGCCGATCCTTCGTCCGGACCTTCAGCAGGTAAGGCAGCGCGTTCGTGGCATACTGAACGATGTAAGACTTGTAAAACGGATGCTTGTAGCCATAGGCATCGTCGTAGATGTACAGATGGTTCCCCGTCGCGTGCCTACCGTTCTGCGTGAAGAGCAAGTCCGGCTCCTGCTTGGCCTTGAACCCTTCCCAGAGCCGCAGCGCGTTGTCCAGGTAAGACGCGTCACCCGTGTATTCGTATAGCTTGCAGTAGTCCGCGACCATGCCGACGTTGCGCATTTCGTGGGTCTTATAGCCGACGTGCTCTGCGGACCAGCGGGCCTGTACCTCGGCGGCCTCCTTGAATCGCGGGTCGCCGGTCTCCTCGTAGGCCAGCCAGAAACCACAGTAGCCCTTCGTGCAAAAGTCCACCGCGTTGTTGAAGCGAACCATGTAGGTGCCGGGGCCGTGCGGGCTACCGGGTCGGTCACGATAGCGCCGGCCGCGTCGGCTGCCGCCGTAGTACTTCTTCACCGGCCCGTAGTAGACGGAGAAGTTCCGGTAGTTCTCCGACCAGTCAAGCGCGATTCGGCGCAGGCGCGGATCGCCCGTCCGGAACCAGTCTTCCCAGACGTACCGACAGTGGTTGTAGCGCACCATCGAGTTGATGGCGACCTTGCCGGTGGCCGGGCTGTAGCTGCTCATGTTGCCCCAGTCGTCGCCGTCCAGCGACATCTTCATCATGTACTGCAGGTTCCGCTCGACGAGGCGCTCAAGCAGCGGGTGCCTGACCTCGAGGGGCCGGCCTGTATGGTACACGGCATCAAAGGCCCGCCAGTCGACGTGGGCCAGCAGAGGATCGTCGATCGCGGCTGCAAGCGATGCCGCGGCGCCCGGCCGGACGATCAGCTCGACCGTCCGCCACATCCCCTCCTGCAGCATCAACCGGTCGTTCTCTTTGACCACCGGCTCCAGCCGGCTGAACCGCAGAAACACACGATCCTTGCCCTTCGCACGTGCCTCGAGCGTTCCCCGGTTCTGACGCAACGCCAGGGGATTCGCCAGCGACACCCGCTGCCCGCCCGCAAGTCGCAGGCAGGCGATGAGATCAGGATGGTCGACCAGCTTGGATCGAGCGGGCAATCGCCGGAAGTGCACGGGCTTGGCGGGCAGCCGTACGGCCTCGGCCTTTGGGGCAGACAGCTCGAATCCAAAGTCGGGCGTCCAACCGTTCTTCCGCAAGTGCCTAATGATTCGCTGGGTCGCTCGGATCCGGCCGAGCTTGTCTGCTCGGATGTCCACCTCCCGACCGAAATCCGTACCGTCCTGCCGCCAACGCAGCCAAACGAACCATGGGCCGGCCTCGATGACCTCCGTTCTGGCAGGACGCGGCTCGGACAGCGCCGGCCCGAAGGCGCTCAGGTCCGCCAGCACCTTGCCCTCCGTTGACCTGACTAACCGAACGCTGTCGGCGTGGACGCGAAGTGTGTAGGCGTCGGTCTTGATCCGGTAGGCCCCGTCATCCTGTTGTAGCAGCGAGGCGTGGTCGATGCGTTGACTGCGAGTCGTGGCAGCCGAGCATGCGGCAGGTACGTAGCGATACGAAGCCGTCTGGGTGGGGTCTAGCTTCGCGGGGAAGCTCAGCATGACGCGGCGAAGCGAGCCGTCTGGCTGCGCAGTGATGACACGCGCCTGCACGGGGACCTCGGTGTCGTTGCGAAGCAGCTGCCCGGGAAGCGCTGCCTTGAATGTCCCAGGTGGCAAAGGGACGGACACGCGGACGACTTCGCGACGCGGCGGCGCGCTTCGATTGCGCACCGTGAAGGTGACGTCCGATGCGTTGGCGGCCCCGAGAAGGAAGAACCATGCCAGCAGGCAGATGACTCCCGATGTGCGTCGCTTCATGGTCCCTCGGCTCCCTTCGGCTTTGAGATCGAACCCGAGAATAGCTACGATACTCGCCGCCGCCAAGACCCGTGGACTCTGAGGCCCGCGGTGTTGTGCGAATGACGACCAGGTCATCCCGCCTTTGGCGGCATCAAGGTCTACGCCTTTCCTGGCTGGCGGTCGCGGACCGCCCCAGTGAGCGTGTACGCGGTGAACCTGAACGGCGACTGGGGCGAGCGTGTGCGCTGGGAACCTGGTTGCGTCCACTCACGCGGTACGGCGCCCGGCGCGAGACGATCCGGGACGGATCGGACGCGCGCGACTTCCCGGTCACGGGTCGGTTCTGTCAACCACGATCGCGTTGCATCACCGTCGAAGCCGATCGTATCTTGCCAGTCCCGTAGGGACATCGTGAAACTAGCCCAGGACTTCAGTCCTGGGAGAGCTGCCCACAGCGACCATTGCAGTCCCGTCAGGGACGACTGAATCTCGAGCGCCCAATTCGATCGTCCCTAACGGGACTGGACATGTTGAGGGAGGGCCTGTTCCCAGGACTGAAGTCCTGGGCTACTGTCAGATGTCCCTACGGGACGAGGCAAGCAGCCCGATTCCGCACGAGGGGCCTAGCGGGGAGGCACACCTGCTACTGCCTGGCCGAATCGGTGGCAGGCTTGCGGAAGCCGCGCACGCCGAAGCCCGTCCCCCAGGGGTTCGCGTCTGTGACGCCGGAACGATCGATCAGATCGCCCAGGCGATTCCGCCAGGTGTAAAGGCGGGCTGGGTCGCGCGCGTACTCGGCCATCGTCTTGACGAGCGTCTCGGGGACCGGCAGCGACGCCTTTGCCTCGGCCAACCACTGCCTTTCCTTTGCACCAAGCGATGACGCCTTCGCTTCGCGCTGGCGGATGATCTCTTCGAGGATGAGCGCGTAGGCGAAGTCCTCCAAACCGTCACGGAAGTTCTCGAGGCGGATCGTCGGCACGGGTTTGCCGCCCGGCCCGCAGCAGAACCACGACCCGTCGCCGTGGTATGTCGTCCAACTCACCGGATTCCACGGTGTGAAGGGCCCCGTCTCGATGGGTCGGTTCCGGTTCCAGATCGTCAGCGCGTAGTAGAGGAAGCCATCCGGGCGGTACTTGGCCGTCATCGCGCCCATCAGCAGCCGGCCCTCGATGGCGGCGTATTCCACGAACATGTTGGCATGGGGATTGCGCGGGCCGCAGCAGATGTACCACCACACGTAGCGGCCCGAGGCACGTGCCTTGGCGGCTCGGGCTGCGTCGAATCTGGGCGTGAGCGGACACCACGCGTCGATGGTCTTGACCACCGAATCGAGCCCAAAGCTGTGCTCGTAGCTCGTGGTCATCAGCAGGACATCCGGAAATGCCTGCCGCAGCCGCTGCGCGCACTTCTCCAGCAGCGGAAACTGGTCCTTGCCCCGCTCGTCGAAGCCGTAGATGTAGGCATGATCCAACAGGCCGAGCTGCTTCGCCTTGTCGTAGGCCACGCGGAGGCGCGAGATGGTGCCGTTCATGGCGTTGTCGAAGCCGCTGGTCGGCGCGCCGGCGTTGAACACGTTGCCGAGGTTGAAGGCGACGAGCCGGCCCTGGCCGTGGAGGCGAGTGGCGATCTCGAAGTCGGGCGCCTTGCCGCGGTACAGGCTGTCATAGTCGATGTAGTAGTCGGCAAGGAAATCCGCATATTCGAGCTTGCGCTTCGGCCAGTTGTCCTTGCCGCCCATTTGGCTCACCCGCTCGAAGAACGTGATGGCGGTCGGCAGCGGACTGTGGTCCGGCAGCGGGAAGCCGTAGACGCGCACCACCAGCGGGAACTCGACTGGGACAGCCCCTTGCGCCGACACCGTTAGCTTGCCTCGATACACGCCAGCGGGCTGGGCCTTCGGGGCTCGGACACGGATCCAAAACGTTTGCAGGTCGCCCTTGGCCACGTCGACGGGGCCGAGGAAGTCGAGGATCGGGTCCGGCCACCATCCGACGTACGACACCTGGTACGGCGGACGCCGCTTCGTCTCGACGTAGCCGACGACGTCACAGTCGATGTTCTGGCGATCGAGCACAGCACCGCCGGCCGACCGCAACGCGCCCACGCTCACCTTCACCTGCTTGAGCCCGCTTTCCACAGGGAAGACCGCGACCTGGAAGCTCTCCTTCTCGTTTCGCGCCAGGCTGACCTCGATCTGACGCGCGGGTCGGACGTCGAAGGGCACATCACGAGGGAGGATCTTCTCCATCGACGTCGTAAAGCCGATCAGCATCCGGTCAGACGGCTGTCCGAGCTTGGTGCAGGCTTCCTTGAATCGAAGCACGGACACGGAGCGATCCGCCTTCTTGGGCAGGGCCTGCAGCTCCCTCTTCAGGGCGTCCAGTCGAGCGAGTGTCAGACTCGGCGAGTTCCATTCCGCCCGGATGGCCCTGATTCGGTTCCCCAGGTCCTCGAACTGCAGGCGGACCGCTGCCTTCGTCCGCGGCGCGAGGTCGAGCTGTTCGGCCGTCTGCCGGCGAGCGGCGACGGACCGCTCGGCCGCAGCCACGCTCTCGATCGCCAGGTCCCTCATCTGGGATACGAAAGCCGCACCCGGCTCGGGCAAGGTCTCCCCCTTCTTGAGCAGGACGAGGTTGTCCAGGTGGAGCACCATGTCGGTCTTCGGACGCTGTGTGAAGAAGTGCAGGATGGCAATGTCGGCGCGGTTGACGCTCTTGGGAAAGGACGACAGCGGGACGACGAACCGCTGAAACCCGCGTGTGGGCACGACGAATCGGTAGTGCAATCCCTTACGGAACGGCACCTTGCTGTCGGACACAAAGAGCGAGAAGAAGTATCGCTCGCCCTTGGGGTTGGTGATGTCCACGACCAGACGGTCGAAGGGCCTCCAATCGGCAAGGGGCGGCTTGGTTTCGAAGGACGGCCACTCGGGCATGCCCTTCTTCCAGGCCGGCGTCGTGAACTTGAGCGATGACGCGCCGGCGGTGGCGAAGCGACCGTCGCGCTGTATCTGGCTCTGACCCTTGCTGCCCCAGCGCAAGGCTGCCATGTCCGCCTGCGTCTCGAAATCAAGCAAGGGCGTTTCGGCCAGCACGGGCGTCGCCAGCGCGACCAACCAGGAACAGAAAAGTTGGATTCTCATGGTTGCCTCCGTATCAGCTTCCCGTTGCGGGGCTCTTGGACCGGCGACGACGTGGGTCATTCAACTGGTTCCGCGCCACCTCCGCGTGCTTTCCCCACCGGACCGTCCAGACGGACTGTGCCCGCCATGCGCGACCAACGCTACCTGTCTTCCGCGACACCGTCAACGAGAGCTACTTGTACAGCGAAACGAGTCGAGGGGGTATGATGTGCCCAACGCAGAGCGTGTCTTGCACGAGAAGGAGTCCACCATGTCCCGCATGAGAATCCTCGCCATGCTCAGCCCGATGTTGGCTTGCACGCTTGCGCGTGCCGAGACGCCGTCCGGGCAACGGGGCTTGGCCAACCCGTTCTACGCGCTGAACAACGGGGTGAAGGACGCCAAGCATCCTACGCCCGAATCGCAGGCCCGCATGCTCGAGGAACTCGGTTACGACGGCATGAGCCATTCCGGTGTTGAGGGGGTTGCCGAGTTGCTCGCTGCGCTGGACCGACACGGCCTGAAGCTGTTCACGCTCTACGTCGGTGCATGGCTGGATGGGGATCAGCCCAAGTACGATCCGCGACTGCTCGACGTCATCAAGCATCTGGAGGGCGGGGAGACGATGATCTGGCTCACGATTCGAAGCAAGCAGCACAAACCCTCTTCCCCGACCGGGGATGCGCGGGCGGTCGAGATCGTCCGCGAGCTGGCCGACGCGGCGCGGGCGTCGGGACTTCGAGTCGCCCTCTACCCCCACGTTTGGTTCTGGGTGGAACGGGTGGAGGACGCCGTCCGAGTGGTCAAACAGGTCGACCGACCCAACGTCGGCGTCACGTTCAATCTGTGTCATTGGCTGAAGGTCGACGAGGTGGGAACGCTGGCGGCCCGACTCGAGTTGGCCAAGCCCCACCTGTTCCAGGTCACCATTAACGGGGCGGACCCCAAGGGCGGGTGGGATAGGCTGATCCAGCCGCTGGACCGGGGCTCCTTCGACACCTGTGCTCTGCTCAGGGCCCTGAAGCGAATGGGCTACACGGGTCCGATCGGGCTGCAATGCTACAACGTCAAGGGCGACAAGTACGCCAACCTGGAAAGGTCCATGGCTGCGTGGCGGGATCTGAACGTGCGGATCGGAAGCGAGAAGAAGTAGCTCCGAGGATCGGTAGTCTGCCGCACGGCGGCTTACGCTCCCTCCTCGACCTCGGCAGGAGGCGAAGGCTCGGGGGCGGACGGGCCGGTCCGGGATGACGAGCCCGCCAGGAGCCAGCCGACCGCAAACCCGATCGTCAGACCCACCAGGAAGACCACGACGAGCCAGTAGCTGGCCACGACGCGGGCCCTGCCGATTTCGGGCTCGGCGATATAGCTGTCCAGATCGACGTCGGGGGACAGGTCTTCGGCGAGGGATGAGGGAACGGCCTGGGATACGCCTCGGGCCGTTGGGGCCCCGGGCACAGCGGCATGAGGCGGAATGACGGTGGACTCCAGCGGCACCTGGATCTCGGTCGCACACTTCGGGCAGGTTCGCATCCCGCCGGCATACTGAGCTTCGATGGCCAGACGCGCGCCGCAGCCGGGACACCGCGTGATGATCTTCTCGGTAGAGGGCGCCTGTGCCCCTGCCGGACCGGCCTGGTCCTGTTGGGCGTCGAGTCGGTCGAGGATCTCGTCGAGACCTGCCGTCAGCCCCCCCACCCCGGCCTGGGGCCTCTCCACCGACTCGGGCGCGGGCGCCGGCGGCTCATCCTCACCGGCCAGGTCGTACGCCCCCCCATCCCCGCTGTCGCCCGGCCGCGGGATCGAAATGCCCTGACCGGGTATCGAAGTCGGCGGTTCGGGCACGCCAAGCTCATCCTGGTCCTCGACCGGAACCGCAAGGACGAAGCCCTGCTCGTCGGTCCGGATCCCCTCCGACCCGATGGGCTGCGGCGCGGTATCGCTCGGGGCGCCGGTGCCCGCGAGACCGTCGGCGCCGGCTTGCCCTTGAGCCGCCTGCGACTGAAGCTCGATCTCCGGATCCGGGGTCACCACGGCCACGGGCGGCGGTTCGTCGGTCCCAACGCTGGCGGCGGCATCGGATGGGGGAATCTTGATCACCGAGTTGCACGAGGGGCAGCGACCCAGCTCACCCGCCAATGTGTCTTCCACGTTCAACTTCTTCCGACAGCCGCCGCAGATGATCAACATCAGGACTTCCCTCGATGCACTGCCGTTCGTCACGCCATCGGCAGAACCCTATCCGTGCCGGGCCGCGATCGGCATCCGCCGACCCGTGCCGAACGCCCGACCGGTGATCTTCAACGCAGGAGCTGCTTGCTTGCGCTTGTATTCGTTCCTATCGACCATCCGGATGACGTCCGTCACCAGATGCGCATCGAAACCGGCCTCGACGATTTCGTCAAGGGACTGCTCCTGCTCGACGTACCGCTGCAGGATCTGGTCGAGCAGTTCGTAGGGCGGCAGCGCGTCCTGGTCGGTCTGGTCCGGACGGAGCTCGGCCGAAGGCGGTTTGGTGATCGTCTTGTCGGGGATGACCTCGCTCCCAGCCTGCCGGTTGATGTGGTCGGCAAGCGCGTAGACCATCATCTTGGGCACGTCCCCGATCACCGCCAACCCGCCGCACATGTCCCCATAGAGCGTGCAGTAGCCGACCGACAGCTCGCTCTTGTTGCCCGTGGCCAACACGAGCCAGCCAAACTTGTTCGACAGGGCCATCAGAAGGCTGCCGCGGATGCGGGCCTGGATGTTCTCCTCGGCCAGATCCGGGGACCGGTCGGCGAAATGGTCGGCCAACCCCTTCTCGAAGGTGGCGTGGATCTCGCCGATGGGGATGGTCCTGAAATCGATGCCCAGGTTGTCGGCGACGGCCCGGGCGTCGGTCAGACTGCCTTCGCTGCTGTACCGGCTGGGCATGGCCACGCCGTGCACGGCCCTGGCGCCAAGCGCCGCCGTCGCGATCGCCGCCGTCACCGCCGAGTCGATGCCGCCTGACAGCCCGATCACCGCCTCTGCGAACCCGCATTTTCTGACGTAGTCGCACGTGCCCAGCACGAGGGCGTCGTGCATCCGGGCAACCTGCTCGGGGTACGGCTCGACGCGGCCGCTGTCCGGCGCGTCCAAATCGACGATGAGCAGATCCTCTTCGAAAGCTCTGGCCTGTGCGATGACCTTTCCATTGCCGTCGATGACCATGCTCGCGCCATCGAAGACCAGCTCGTCGTTTCCGCCGACCTGGTTGACAAAGATCAGGGGCCGACCGGCCTTCTCGGCCTGGGCGGCAAACAGCCGTGTTCGGACCTCGTGCTTGTCCATGGTGAAGGGCGAGGCGGAGATATTGATCAGCACGTGCGCGCCGGCCTCGGTGAGCTGGGCAATCGGGTCCCTGTGGTACAGCCGCCTGCCCAAGACCTCCTCTACGTTCCACAGGTCCTCGCAAATGCTCACGCCGAGCGTCGTGGGACGGTGATCCCGCATGAGCGTGGCGAGCGATATCTCCGGACCCGGCTCGAAGTAACGATGCTCATCGAACACATCGTAGGTCGGCAGAAGCGACTTGTGGTGGATGCTCAGGACCCGCCCGTCCTGACACAGCGCCGCGGAGTTCCGCAGCCGCCGACCGCGGGGCAACTCGCTCTGTTGAGCGAAGCCGACCAACGCAGCCACATCCGTGCAGGCCTCGGCGATGCGATGCAGCGCTTCGACGTTATCTTGGATGAACCGCGGCTTGAGCAGGAAATCCTTCGGCGGATAGCCAATGATCGACAACTCCGGGAAGATGACCAACTCGGCACCCGCCTGCCGTGAGCGCTCGATGCAGTGAATGATCTTGGCGCTGTTGCCCGCCAGATCGCCGACCAGGGGGTTGATCTGTGCAGCCGCAATCCTCATGGAGACTCCCCCACCACCTCATCGGTCGTGACCCATCTGGCCCCGGCGGCCGTCATCTCTTCGACGGCAGCCCGCCCCGTCTGTTCCGTAATGGCTTGGATGGCGTCGCCCACTACGACCACGCGGCACCCTCGTTTCAGTAGCCCCATTGCGGCGTCCCGGACACAGTAGTCGGTCGCCACACCGAAGACAACGTACTCACCGACGCTGAGCGACTCGATGAGCCCAGCGGCGCTCGGATTGGTCCACACGTCGAAGGTGGTCGTCTCAAAGACCAGCTGATCGTACTCATCGAAGAGGCGATCGAGTCCCTCGACCCGCTCATCAGGCCCGATCGTCAGGCGTCGGGGCAGCAGCGTCTCCGGGAGCTTGGCCTGACCGGCGGTTCCGTCGACGCAATGCGGCGGGAACTGCTCGAACTCCGGGTCGTTCTCGACGTGGCAGTCGGCCGAACTGATGACGGGGACCCTCGACGCCCTGGCCAGACCGATGAGTCGGACCAGGTTCGGCACGATCTGAACGGCGTTCGGCACATAAAGGGCCCCGTCTGGCCGCATGAAGTCCAGCTGCGTGTCGATGTCGACCAAGATTCGCTCGATGGATCGCATCACACCCTTCCTGCCCGAGCCGCAGGCCCCAATGCCAGATTGTAGTCGCCAACCCGTCTAAGCAAAAGGGACGTCCCACGGGCCGTCAGAGGCATTGCGTGCTTGCGGATTGACGGACGCCGTCGGGTCCCTATACTCGCACGCGCGCGGATGCAGGCTGGTCCGGCCGACCGCCAATCCAGACGACGTCGATGCAGTCGCTTCGTTGCGAGATCGTCATGAGGGCCCAAGGAGGTCGTTTCTGTAAGGAGACTGACATGCTCAAGTCACTGTGTGGCGTGGTGGGATGCAGCGTGTTGTTGCTGGCGACAGTCGGCTGCCAGCAGCCGCTGAAGGTCGGCTCGATGGCGCCGGACTTCACCGGGGTAACCGACGACGGGAAGACGGTCTCGCTCAGTGCGTTAAGGAAAGACGGAGGCGCGGTGGTCTACTTCTACCCAAGAGACGAGACGCCCGGCTGCATCACCGAAGCCTGCGCGTTTCGCGATCGCCTGGCCAAGCTCCACGAGAAGGGCTACACCGTCGTGGGAATCAGCTGCGACTCGGTGGATTCGCACAAGGCCTTCAAGGCCAAGTACAGGCTGCCCTTCACGCTGATCTCGGACTCAGACGGCGCGATCGCCCGCGAGTTCGGCGTGCCCGTGGAACGAGAGACGCTGGCTGGCAAGCCCTCGCTGCTGGTCGAACGTCAGACGTTCATCATCGACAAGGATGGCAAGATCACCGACCAGTTCGCGGTGAAGGACCCCGAGGAACACGTCCGCAAGACGTTCGAGGCGTTGGAAGTGCCCTTCTGAGCATTCGCTTCGCCTCGTGCCGTTCGGGGAGAGCGCCTGCCGCGCCTGGCCTTTCGGCCAGGAGCGGCATGGGAGTGCGACGGACGGCGTCGTTCAGGCGTTGCGAGGACCCTCGCCGAGGTCCTGCAGCGAGTAGCCCGCAATGCCAGTGCTGAAATCGACCCGCTCGCGGGAGCGCGTTCCTCGACGCATCCTGATCGCGCAGATCGCTGCGCCGACCGCTGCGGCGAGCATCCCGATCTGGGAGACCACGACCAGCTCTGTCCACCCCGTGCCCCAGCCGAGGCTTGCCAGGACCGCGGTTGCGGCCAGCACGCCGCAGCAGCACCAGGTCAGGTTCCGGTAGCGTTTGATGCGTCGGGCCATTTCCCTCGCCCTGGCCAGGCCGGACAGGATTTCCTGAACGAAACCGTTCATTTGATCGGTCCGAAGCGCAGCCCACTTCAGCAAGGATTTGGTCATTGTCCCGGGACTCCTCCTTCGACCGACAGCAGCGCTGTCGCGTCCGAGAGCGATCCGTCATGAGGACAAGATCGCCGTCTGGCCGAACCCCGGGCGAGGATTGAACTGCGATGGCGGGACTCAGCGGGGGGCGCAGCCGCCCGCTGTCCCGATGAAGGCCCCGTCACGCGTCGCGAGCCATTTCTTCTTCATGGTCTTCATGGCCGCCATGGTCGAGTCCCCCGGTTCGATCGTCGCGGCAATCATGCGAACCAGGACGGTGAGATTCTGACGGTCGAGCGGGAGCACCCCGCGATCCACCTGGTCGGCGATCTCGGCGAGGAGCTGGCCTTCGTCGCCCGCACGCCACCGGAGGCTGAACTTGTGACCGTCCTTCCAGAGCGTCCATTGTCGCAGAGACATGGCGAACTCCTTTTCGCTGTCCGCCTCATCCTCCCTCCGATTGAAGCTTCGATCTGGACGCCCGCGCCGGCCCGCTCACTGCAAAACGTCCAGGCCCCGTCCGTCAGCCACAGCCGGCGTGGCTGGCATGATCGTCACCAACAGGGGCTCGCGTCGTGAGGCCCCCGTCGCATCGGTGATCGTCAGCGAGGCCACGTAGGTCCCCGCATTCGTGTAGACGTGGTGCACTCGGAGGCCGCGCGAACGCGCGCCGTCACCGAATTCCCAGCTCGCCTGAACCCGTCTACCGCCGACCGCGTCGCGCGACCCCGAGGCATCAAACTGGATTCTGCGTCCCACGCGCCCCGTTTTGGCCCCGGCGGCAACCGCGATCGGCAAGCCCGTCAACGACCGGGAGCGCCCATCCGGACCTGACCCCGTCGGTGGCACCCCCGGGCAACAGACCATTGCGGCGGCCTCACGGAGGGCATCACCAATGGCGCGCTCGCGGGTCCCGAAGTGAATCTGGCGGAGCTCTCGGAGTGCGTCTGTGAGGTACTGGGGATCGGTCTGGCCCGGGTCGGGCGTCTCGGGGACTGGTTCTCCCAGCCGCCTGCAGATGTTCAGGACCCGCTCGCCCTCGCTGGCCACCCCGCACAGATGCCATCCCACCGCGCGATCGAACCGTCTGTCAGGTAGATCGCCCGCCCGAGCATCGTTCCAGGACAACTCGGCCAGCCAGCAGATCTGCGGCAGGGCCGCCTCAACCGTCTGTGCGCCGGTCGAACACCCGCGAAGCGTCGCGACCATCCCCAAACCGCCGTCGTCCCTCCCCAATCGGTAGACGGCCTCGGCCCAAAGGGTTAGATGACGCTCGCAGCGTCGCCAGTGGACGAGGGGCGAATCGTCGCTTCGGCTGGTGCCCAGAGGCGTGGCCAGGGCGATCTGGCTCCGGCCGACCGTCAGACCGGCCGCCCAGACGTCCGGGACCCGTACGCCCTCCCGATACCAACCCCCACGGGGGTTGGTGGCATGATCAGGGAGGATGACGACCTGGGCAGGCCACCTGGCGATCACTTCTGCCGGCGTCGTCCGCGACATCCCCCACAGGAGCGGGCGCTTGCCCGTCAACGTACCGACCCGTTCGATAAGCCGAGCATGGAAGCCCACGTAGGCCTCGACGCTCTTCGATGCCCCGCGCCCCCCGAGATGGACGAATTCGCTGGTATTGAGGTTGCGATCCAGATCGGCGGCCATCCGGGCGAGGACATCGATCGCCTCGGGCTGGTCCAGGTCCAGCCGGCCGTCGCGCATCAGGTGCCCCAGGAGCGGCCGTGCTCGCCATCCCTCAACGTCCGACCAAGAGGTGAGCACCGGTACGACGTGGACGCCGAAGGCCTCGGCGAATCGGCGGATCTCCTGCTGCTGTGCGGCCGTCAACGCCTCGAGCCGCCCTGCCCCTGGCATGGATGGCAATTCCGCACCCGCCCCAGGCTCGAGCAGCAGGTGATTCATCTTGAAGCGGGCCATGGTCTCAATGACGAGCTTGATCTGTCCGCAGGTGGGACGAACCTGCTCGCACCCGGGCGGACCGTCCAGGCGAAGATGCAGTCCTCGGAACCGCATCTCGGGCCAATCGTGGACCTCACACCCGAGGATCAGTTCCTCAGGGGTGATCAACTGAGCCAGTGTTGCGATGCCGTGGAGCAGCCCTGGCTGGGCGTTGGCGACCACCACGGCCCCCGCGGGGCTCACATGGAGGAAGTATTCCTGCTGATGCTGGTAGTCTGTCGCCCACCCCTTGGCCGAGGCCAATGGGCGGATCGGCATCTGGCGGCGGTGGTGGGTCAGGACAGCCGTCCCCTCGGGCGTCCCCGCCAGCAGAAGACGGATGCCACGCCCGCTGGAACCTCGGACAATCGGGAGGTGCAGGCCCGTAATCTGAGAAATCCGGCTTCGAAGCAGCCGGGCCGTCAGCTCCTGTCGAGGCGTCGCCCGGCTCGACAGGAGGATAGGCGTGTGTTCATCGAATTCGAAGGTGGCCTTGATCGGCCGGATCTGCTGGGGCGTCGGGATCAAACCAAGGGGATTGGGCCGACCCTCCCCGGCCAGGGCGGTCTGACAGACCACCCCCGCCCCCACGCCGACAACCATCAGCCGAAACAGGTCCGTGCGGAACATCGTCGAGCCTCCTGCCCTGCACAGACCGCTCGCTTAACGCTCCATCTCGCTCTACCTCTATAAATATCGGACCTACACCCGACAGACCAATCGGAAATCGCTCGGAGGGACGATAATTTCCCCCATCTGCGCCCCCCTTCAGTCTGCCTGGATTTATGGTGTCCCGGTCGTACAGACGGGTGCCCGCAGGCGCCGTCAGTCTGACACGCTTGCCCGAACGCCTTTGTGCCGCGTGCGGAACCAACTGAGCAGGACCTGATCGGCTGGACGGCTGTCCCCAGGGCGTCGTTCGACCAAGCCGATGTCCTGGGCCAGGATGATCCGGCGCGCGAGCGCTCCGGATCCGGCCTGCCCCGGCTGAGCGGCGGGCTGCGTGACCGACGGCAAGACGGCCACGACGTCCCACTCGGCCCGGCCGAAGGAGATGGACCCGTTCATGACCCAGAAGTAAGACCGGATGAACCGCTCGGTATCATCGATCCGGACCGCCGCCGGCACGGCGATGACCACCAGATCGGGCTTCTGGGCGCGGACGCCCTTGGCATAGGCCTCGAGCTCACCGATCGATTTGCCCTTCGTTGGCCAGCAGACGACATCGACTTTCGCCTTAGGATTCAGCTTGGCCAGGACAGCGGGAACGATCTTGTCGTAGGGGGCCATCGCGATCAGCTTGATCGGCTTGCCCTTCGCCAAGCGTGCCAGCGTATGGGGTATGCACGGCTCGAGCGCGCGAACGTCGGCAAGCGAAACGCGCTTGCCGCTGATGACGCGGGTGATCTCCTCGGCGAAGTGCTTGTGGCCGTTCATATTTGGATGAATGTCCTCGCTCATCAGCAGCATCCAGGCCACCGGGTCCCTGGCCCGAACCGCTTCATAGGACGCGTAGCAGTCGACCAGCGGGACGGACACCTCGGCCGCCACGCCTCGAACGGTGGCCGCGAACTCCGCGAGGCGCTTGATCGGTCGGCGACCGGCCCCGGGGTAGATCGAGTTGGGCGTGCAGAGCATGACCTCCGCGCCGACGCCGCGACACTGGCGGACGATCTGACGGAGGTTCCCGGCGAAGGTGTCCCGTGGCGTGGCGACCACGTCGTTCATGCCAAACATGACCACGACGAGGTGGGGCTTGCGGTCCAGGACATCCCGTTTGATCCGCTTGAGGCCCTGCGCGGAGGTATGGCCGCTGATCCCGGCGTTGAACATCTGGAGCTTGGCCTTGGGATAGACCCGCTGGAGGGCGATGCCCAACATGTCGGTCCAGGCGCGGCGTCCTCCCGTGTGGTAGTAGACGCCGGTGATGCTATCGCCGAAGCACACGATGCGGACCCGTTGCGCCCCTTTGGTCAGCAGCCGCGTGGTCTTCGGCAAGCCGGACTCGGCACAGGCCGCCTGACCGGTCAGCAAGACCACGATGGACAGGACTGCACTCGGTCTCATGTTGCCCTCCCATCAGGTTTTGAGTCGCGAGGGGCCTTGGCCCCCAAGCCCGTTCACGACATAGAGAAGCCTAGCGAGCCGTCGCCTGTCAAGGAACAATCGCGTGTCTTGATTTCGGGCTTGCCCCTCCGGCGCGTTTCAGGTAGGGACCGGGGATGCTCGGCATCCTGGCGTGCGCGGAAGTGTGGATCATTGCGAACGCGGCGATGGGCGACGTCGCCTCTCATCCGATGCGCGTCAGCGACGAAGTGTTGTTCGCGGCGATGGACCTCGACCGCCCGGGATTGGCGAGTGTTCGATCCGCTGTCAGGAAGGGCAACTACCCGGCCGCAACCGGAGCCTGGGCCGCTTACTTCCGCAAGCGCGAAACGCCCACTCCCCATTACTCCCGGGACACGTGGGGGGCTTTCATCCGGCGTGCGTATCCCCAGCTGGTCGAGCCAATCCTGGCCGCGGCGGACCGCGTCGTTCAGGGGCGCATTGGACATCCGCCGTACGTCATGCCCGTCAAGGACGGCCGGATCCAGTGGTTGCACAACCCCACCAAAGACACCAACTACGTCTCGATCGTCGGGTCGCAGTGGTTCCTGAACCCGTTGGGCCGGGCGTATTTGCTGACGAACGATGAGAAGTACGCGTGCGCCTTTGCCCGGGTCTTCGGCTCGTGGTACGACCATCAGCCCGAGATCCTCGAGCACCAGGGCGGCCTCGGGTTCGATCCGATCTACCGCGCCTACTACCCCGGCATCCGCTCACGGGTCCTGGCGGAGAACTACTACTGCATGGCCCGCAGCCCGGCGCTGACGCCCGAGCTGCACGTCAAGGTGCTCAAGCAGCTGCTCGGCAGCGCGTCCTGGCTGTATGCCCGTGAACGACGATTTCGCGTGGGGAATCAGCAAGTCGCCGCCGTTGTCGGGTTGGGCATCGTCGGAATCGTGTTCCCGGAATTCAAGGAGGCCGAACGCTGGGTGGCCTGCGCCGAGGCGCGAATGGCCGAACACCTGAAGCGCGACTTCTTCGCCGACGGCGGCCACAAGGAACTGTGCACGCAATATCACAAGACGTGTCTCCGCGACATGGGATACGTCTCGCTGACGGCCGAACGAAACGGGCGAGCCAGCCTATTCAGATCCGACGCGGCGCCCATGCTGGAACGGGCGTACGAGTGGCTGTCGCGGTTGGTGATGCCCACCGGTCAGACACCTCCCTTGCACTCCGCCGTCTTCGCCACGGACTGGGCGGTGCATCTGACGATTGCGGCGCGTTGGTTCAACCGGCCCGATTTCCTGTGGCAGGCGCGGCGATTCTGGCGAAAAGGCATCGCACCGAATCAGAAGGCGCCATTCGGCCTGGGCAGCTACCTCGTGTGCGAGGCGCTCGATCCCGATACCATGACGGACATCACACCTGCCCCACCGTCCTACCGTTGCACGCACCTCGACGCGTCGGGCTTCGCGGTGATGCGAACCGGTTGGGCCCCCGACGATGACTATCTCGTCTTCCAGTACGGTTGGGCGAACACGGGACACGCATATCCGGGCGCGCTGTCGTTTCTGCTGGCGATGAACGGCGAAGTCGTCGCCACCCACCCCGGCTCACCGCGGAGCTACCGCCATCCCGCCTACGCCTACTGCCACTCGACGCCGAGCCACAACGTGGTGACGATCGACCTGAAGAGCTACAAGGGCGAGCGCCGCATCGCCCCCGGGGGGAAGCTGCACACGCACGCCGATCTGCCCGGGGCGTGGTACGTCCGCGGGGAGCACGCGGGTTACCGGCCGACGTTCGGGGCGGTCCATGAGCGGAGCATCCTTGTCCTCAAGAACGGACCGGTCTGGATCCGCGATACCGTTCGGGGCGGGGCGGGCCACGAGGCGCAGTGGAATCTCCACACGCCGCTCGGCCTGACCGTCAAGCCGGACCGATCGGCCGTGCTACGGGGCAAGGTGGAGTTCACCGTTCGCCCGGCCTTCGCCGATCAAATCGCATCCGTCAAGACCGAGAAGCGCTGGGCGGCCGTGCTCCCGCGAGACTGCCAACCGGCCGACTGCGGCAAGGTGATCCCGGTGTTGAGATACGTCCAGCCGATCGGGCGAGACGCCGTGCGGTTCGGCGTGGCCATCGGCGAGGGACAGACCGTCGTTGAGCCGCTGAGCGAACGCGTCTTTCGCATCCACAGCGGCGAACGAGCCTACGTCGTCTTGCATCGGGACCAGGCGACCGGCGTCGAGGGCGGCGGGGTCGTCTCTGATGCCGAGTGCGCGTGCGTTCGGTTCAAGGGGGATGGACCAGACCGCGCGTGGGTGATCAGTGGCAAGCGACTGACGATCAAGGGAACGAAGTGGTTCCGAACCGATGCGGCGAAGACGATCGAACTGAACAGGCCGATGTAGCCAGGTATCCGCATCGCACGAGCCGAGACGCCGTATCGAGCAGCTTGGCTGCATCCTCTACAGGAGCGGAATGCATGTGTAGAACACGTACGCACGGCTGTTGGTTGATCGCGTGGCTGGCTATCGGTTGGGTGCCCGACGGCTTTGCGCCTTTGGCAACTGAGCGATGCGCGGCCGCTGAGGGGCTTGCGCTTCAGGACGGACCGGTCCGTCCTGGTTCGTGGGGATTCCGGCCGGCCGACGGGTCGACCAGCGCGGTCACGCCGCCGGGGTTCGTTTGGCGGACGCAACGCGGCGCCTCGCGCTACACGCTCCAATGCGCCCGGGCCGCCACGTTCGACAAGATCGCCTACGAGGCAACCGACATCGAGTATAGCTGCCATTGTCCGCCCAAGACGTTTTCGCCAGGACAGTGGTACTGGCGATACCGCTTCGTCAGCAGGTCGGGCCGATCGTCAGCCTGGAGCAAGCCACGCGGGTTCACGATCCCCGCCGACGCCGTGAAGCTCCCGATGCCCGAGCGGGCCGAGCTGTTGGGCCGGATCCCCAAAGCACACCCGCGGTTGTTCGTTCGTCCGGAAGACCTGCCCAGACTTCGGCGGCGTGCCAAGACCGACCTGAAGCCCCTATTCGAGCGTCTGGTCAGGCAATGCGAACAGCTGCTCAAGAATCCCCCCAGCACCGAGGAGCCGCCCAAGTATCCCAAGGGCACGGTCCGCGGGAGCGAAGCCTGGCGGAGCATCTGGTGGCCGAACCGCGTGCGCACGCAGAAGGTGCTGAACGGTGCGGCGACGCTGGGCTTCACGCGATTGCTGGGCGGCAAGGAAGCATACGGACACCTGGCCAAGCGACTGCTCCTGGCCGCGGCCGAATGGGACCCCAAGGGCGCAACCGGCTACCGATACAACGACGAGGCGGGCATGCCATACGCCTACTACTTCGCTCGCACCTATACGTTCATCAACGACTTGCTCAGCGAGGCAGAGAAGGACACGTGCCGACGGGTCATGCGCATTCGCGGCCTGGAGATGTACCACCATCTCTGTCCGCGCCATCTATGGTATCCCTACGCGAGCCACTCCAACCGGGCGTGGCACTTCCTCGGAGAGGTGGGGATCGCCTTCCTGAATGAGATCCCGGAAGCGGCCGAATGGGTGTGGTTCGCCATGAACGTGTTCTACAACGTCTATCCGGTCTGGTGCGACACGGACGGGGGATGGCACGAAGGGACGGCCTACTGGAACAGCTACGTCTCACGGTTCACCTGGTGGGCGGACGTAATGCGGTCGGCCACGGGCATCAACGCCTACGAGAAGCCCTACTTCTCGAAGGTGGGGTACTACCCGATCTACCTCCAGCCGCCGGGCACGGTCGGCGGCGGGTTCGGCGACCAGACCGGATGGCGAAAATCGGCGCACAACCGGCGGCTGATGACGACGCTGGCGGCTCAATCCCGAAACGGCCATTGGCGGTGGTACGTCGACGCGCACGGGGGACCGGACTCGGAGGGGGGATACATCGGGTTCGTTCGCGGGATCCTGCCTGAGGTGCAACCCACCCCTCCGACGGACCTGCCGTCCGGCCGCTGTTTCCATGGCATCGGTCAGGCCATGCTCAACACCAACCTGCTCGACGCCAAACAGAACGTCGAGGTCATCTTCAAGTCCAGCCCATTCGGGACGCAGAGCCACGGATACGAAGCAAACAACGCCTTCCTGTTGTATGCATTCGGCGAGCGGCTGCTCATCCGCACCGGGCGGCGTGACGTCCATGGGAGCAGGCATCACATGCGCTGGATGCATCACACCAAGTCAACGAACTGCATCACGATCAACGGCTGCGGCCAGATCAAGCACACCGCCATGAACCGCGGTAGAATCGCCGCCTTCCATGCCTCGCCCGAGTTCGCCTACGTTCGTGGTGAGGCGGGCGAGGCGTATGGCGAGCTGGCCAGCCGCTTCACGCGTCACATTCTGTTCGTCAAGCCCGAGTTGGTCGTCATCTTCGACTGTCTGGAGACGCCCAAGCCGGCAACGTTCGAGTGGCGGCTGCACGCGCTCAATGAAATGGACCTCCACGGGCAAAAGGACATCAGGGTCTCTGGGAAGGCCGCCCGATGTCACGTGTCGTTCCTCGCGCCCGACGGCCTCCAGGTCACGCAGACGAACCGGTTCGATCCGCCTCCCCGACCGCGGGTCAAGCTCGTCCAGTGGCACCTGACCGCGGCCCCCCCCAAATCGGCCACGCGCTGCGAGTTTGTCACACTCCTGCGTCCCCATCGCGCCGCCCAGCCCCCCCCGTCCGCCGCGACGATCGAGAAGACATCCTCCGGCTACCGGGTCAAGGCCGCGTTGAAGGACGGACACGTCCTTGTCGGCCTAAAGACGACGGATACGGGCAAAGTGCGGCTGGCAGGCATTGACACGCGAGGCCCGGTGGCGGCGGTCCGGCTCGACGCGAAAGGCAAGCCGATCGATACGTTCGACTCGAAGTGACGCGCGGTGCCTGGCCGAGACGGCAGGCGAATGGACCAGAAGGGCATCGAAGCAGCAACCGAAGGCGTCATGCCTCCGATTGGGCCGGAGACTTCTGAACGCGCTGGCAGAGGGCGATCAACTCCTCGACCGACCGGCGAATGGCCTTCAGGTCGTCGGCGGCCTTGGCGGACTGCTCGACGCGTTTCGCCTGCTCGGTGATGACGGGAAAGCCGAAGCTGCCCGCGGTTCCCTTGAGCTGGTGGGCAATCTCGGCGAGGGCGGCCAGGTCCCCCTCGGCCATGTGCTGCTGGAAGGCAGCCAGCCTGTCGGGCAGTCCATCCACAAAGACATGCACCAGTTCGCCCAGGTCCGGATCACCGGCCAGTTCACTGATCAGGGGGCTGAGATCCTTGCTGTCAGGTACCGCGTCGGATGGGGCGTCTTCCGTGGATGGCTCCGAGGGCGCGGGGGCGGATGGGTCCACCGGAGCCTCGAGCAACTGACGGACCAGGGCCAGCAGCTCTTGACGGTTGACGGGCTTGGTGACGACGTCGTCGCACCCGACTCCGAGACACCTGTGGCGGTCGCTGGCCATGGCGTGCGCCGTCAGTGCGATAATGGGCCCATCGTGGCCCGCCGCTCGCAGCTCGGCCGTCGCCCCGTACCCGTCCAGCATGGGCATCTGCATGTCCATCAAGATCAAATCGAATGGCGAGGCGAGCGCTTCGTCCACGGCGGCGCGCCCGTTGTCAACCACGGTCACCTCCGCGCCGGCCTTGGTCAGCAGACGAGAGATGAGCCGTTGGCTGTCGAGCCCATCCTCAGCCAGTAACACGCGCCCGGCAAGCCTCGCGCCGCTGAACTCAGTGTCGCCCGACCCCGGTTTGGACGCCCCCCCACCTTCATGCGGGTCCTTGAGCATGCGCACGCCGTGCAACCTTCCGGTCTCGACGGTAGCCGTGAACGTGCTGCCCTCGCCCGGGGTGCTCTGAACGGTGATGTCACCGCCAAGCATCTCGGTCAGGCGTTTGGAGATGGCCAGACCCAGCCCGGTTCCGCCGAACTTGCGTGTCGTGGACATGTCGGCCTGCGTGAAGGGCTCGAAGAGTGCAGCCTGTTGCTTGGCGGTCAGCCCAATGCCGGTGTCGACCACGTCGAAGGCAATGTGGGGCTTTGCACGCCCGGGGTTGTCGGCCATCCTGACGCGTACGCGCACCTCGCCCGATTCGGTGAACTTCACGGCGTTGCTCGTCAGGTTCATGAGGACCTGTCGCAGGCGCGTCGGATCGCTCCGGATCATCTCGGGGACGGGCCCGGCGTGCTCGACCTCGAAGCCCAGTCCCTTCTCGACGGCGCGTTCCCGCATCAGCAGCCCCACGTCGGCCGCGATCTGCATGGGCGAACACTCGATCCGCTCGATGGTCATCTTGCCGGCCTCGACCTTCGACAGATCGAGGATGTCGTTGATGATCGAGAGCAGGTGATCTCCATTCCGGCGGATGGTCCCCACGCATTGGGAACGTTCCTCGGCCGTCTGGTCCGGATCGAGCAGCAGGTCCGCGTATCCGATGATGGCCGTCATCGGGGTACGGATCTCGTGGCTCATGTTGGCCAGGAACTCGCTCTTGGCCTGGCTGGCCGCCTGTGCCTGAGACCGGGCTTCTTCCAGGGCCCGATTGACTTCCTTGAGCTCCCGCTGCTGGGCGATCAGCTGCTGGCTCTGCGCCTCGAGGTGCTGCTTCCAAGCCTGCAGCTCCAAGTTGCTGGACTTGAGCAGCCCGGCCTGCTTTCGGAGATCGTCGTCCGCGCGCTTGCGCTGAATCGCAATGGCGTAGATGGAGGCCATCCGCTCGATGAGCCTCATTTCCCGGCTGGTGTAGTCCCGATCGGCGTTGGCCAGCGAGATCTGGCCGACCAGCGTCTCTCCGATCAGGGCGGGCGCCGACAGGAAACGCTCGACCGACGCGTCCCCCGGGAACTCCCCCGTCGACCGCGGATCGCTCGACGCCGAGTTCGTCATGACGGACTGTCGGTTCTCCAGCACCCACCCCCACAGCCCGCTGAATTCCTCGATCACGAGGGCCTCGTCACCTTCCTGACCGGCCTGCCAAACGTCCCGGCTGATCGTCGGGCAGACAAGATGCCCCGTCTCCGGGTCGATGTGGCCGACGTAGCCAAACGTGCTGCCCGTCAGACGCGACGCGTGGACCAAGACAAGCGCGGAGATTTCCTCAAATGACGCCCACGACAACAGCGCTGCCGCCAGATCGGCGATGGTCGTGTTGAAGTCGACCTCCCATGTCAGGCCTCCCTCGGCCTCGCGGCGGTTTTCGATCTCGGCCCGGAGCTCCTTGTTGGCCTTCGTCAGCTCGGCGGTCCGCTGAGCAACGCTGGTCTCCAGCTGCTCATTGGCGTGCTTGTACATGAGCTCCCGCTCTCGCAGAGCGGTGCACAGGTCCCCGAAGGACTGGGCCAGCTCGGCCAACTCTCGGGTGTCGGCATGGATCTGCTTGGGCGACAGGTTCCCCTCCGCCACCTCGGCGGTCGCCTCGACCAACTCCCGCAACGGCCGGGTCGCTCGCCTGACAATGACCACGCACATCGCCGCCGTCACGAAGATCAGCGCACCGGCCACCAGAACGAGCTCCCGGCGAGCCCTCCCGAGGACCGTGGCCAGCCTTCTCTGGGCGTCCGACATGTCCAGGCCGACCTTCTTGTCGATCAACGACGCCCGCCGCGTGAACTCGTCCAGGTAGGTCGTCGCGGTGACCGCCAGCCGAATCCCATCGGCCGTTCTGGTCGGAACGATCGTGTAGTGCGTATACTTGCCCCGTCGCGTCCCGTCATGCTCGGTCCAGCGATACCATCCGCCAGACGTTTCGCCGTCCGAGGCGCGCTCGACGATGTTCCGGACGTCGGGTTGCCCGTCCCGTCGCTCGGAGAGGTCCTTGCCGATGAACTCTGGGTGCTTGTGGTACGCCACGCAGAGGCGGTCGCAGTCCAAGAGGCTGGTGTAGGCAAGTCTTCCGATCGGCTGAACGGCAAGGCGCTGGAATTCCCCGTCCGCCTGCAACCGGGCGAGGGTCATGCCGGGGTGCGTTCGGAGAAACAGATCGATCTGTCCGGCGACGCTCTCGGCCTTCATCCGAACGCCGTCGACGCCCAGATCCTCCATCGCCCTGGCGGTACTCGTGCTGACGGTGTTGCCCAGGCTTTCCACGGCTGCGGTCACGTCCGCATCCATGCGCCTTTCGGCGTCATAGGCAACGGCGAGCATGAAGCCCGCAACCACGACGACCTGGATGGCCACCATGGTGGTGATCTTTCTGGACAGCGTCCTCTTGGTCATCTGGACGCCCTCATGTCGCCGCGGTCCGAACGGGCGCGATCCAGCCCGGCCGTCCCGGGCCCTTCGTCCCTCCCGCCCAGCCTGCTCGAGGGCAGTGCCTGCCCCCGCCGGCCTCGGCGCAGTCTCTGCCTACCAGGGCCTGTGGGTCTTCGTCGGCATGGGGAAAGCCTGGCTTAACTAGGGACTTGCCTTGAGGAAGAGATTCTCGGCGGACCCCGCCGACCCCTGGAGGACCGGGGGCCGTGGGCCGCCTGGTGCGGGCCTGCCCGGGAGCCTGGCACGAGGGCCTCGTCAGAGGATGGCGTCACGCCGGCCGCCCTGTCGCAAGTCGGTCCCATAATCTGGGGGCGGACGCTCTGCGTCAGGTCCGCAGCCATCGGCATGGAATTCGGGTGGGAATGGGTGAGACTACCCACCCCAAGGCACCATCGGCTCGCCCGAGCCGCCGTAGCGCTCGTAGGGGTCGAACCCGCGCTGGGCGTAGATGAGGTTCTGCATGAACTCGAGAACGGCGGCCTTCTCGTCCATCCCACGGGCGCCCCGGCCCTTCAGGCGGAATTCCTTGGGCTCCATCCGGTCGTTGGGGTACAGGCCGTCTCTGCCCCCGGACTCGAACGTCGGCCAGGGATCACGCATCAGTTCGGCGTGGCTGTCATAGAAGAAGACCCCGCCGCGCTTCCACAGAAATGGCGAGTAATCACCCTCCGGGTCGATGTCAAGAGAGTGATACTTTGAGGTGCAGGGCTGGCCGTGATAGAGGCCGACGATGTCGTTGGCGTGGAACATGTAGTCGTTGCAGTTGTACGGGCCTTCCACCATCCCGTACATGCCGGCCGTCGCGACATGGCGATTCCACTGCTCGTCTAGGATCAAGGGCAGCCTGGCCGGGTTGTAGACGTCACCGACCTTCAGGATGGGCCCCTGCACGTCGCCCCAGCCGGGGTCCGAGTCCCCTTCCAGTTGGCACTCGATCGCGATCTTCCATCGCCGCCCCCACACCGCCCGCGTGTAGTTCCAGACGTCCTGGGACTTAACCGGATCACTGATCTTCTCGAACTCGGGGCACTTGTAGAGATTCTCGAAGCGGGCGTAATTCCACAGCATCCCGCTGCGGGGCACATCGACGTAGTCGGGCCAGTTCTCCTGGCGCGCAAGCTGGATGGCCTCGAGATCCTCCTTCTCGGCCAGCCAGGTCTCATTGGCATCGTAGACGCTCCCGGAACTGTCATGCCCTGTGGCGATGAAGGGAAACGTCCCGTCATAGTCGTCGGCGTACATCATGAAGGCCTTGCCGTACTGGGCGATGCGACTCAGACACATCGTCGTCCGTGCCTGGGCCCGCGCCCTGCCTAGCGACGGCAAGAGGATCGAGATGAGTAGCGCGATGATGGCCACCACGACCAACAGCTCGATCAGCGTGAAGCCCCTGGTTTTCCGTGGCGTCTGCTGCGTGTACATGTCAGCCTTCCCTTGTACTTCCGCGGACGTCAACCCACCAAAAACGCAACCTGACCACACTCCCTGTCAGGGCCCGCACCGAAAACCCCGCAGCATGTGGTCCGGCCCTCGCGGCACTCCGTGCCGCAAGCCTCCCAAGCACAACCCAAACAACCGGTCGACGTGTTCTTTCCCGTCCAGTGACCTGTCCAACTCCATTCTACCCCCGATCGGCCCGGGCGTACAAGGCATTTTTGGGGAGAATCCCGGAGGGGACGCTGTCCCCCAAAGCGCACGCCCCTCGCCTCGCAGCCCACCCCCGGGAGGCCCCGGGGGATGCGACGCCAATACGCGACACTTACGGTCGAACAAGGACGCCGTCTCGGTTCCTGCCGTTTTCTGCTTGCCCCACAGCCCGTCGGCGTGATAATATGGTGGGGTGACATGCCATGGAGGGTGGCAACAGCTCTGGATTCGTCTTGATCGACTGGTCGGTGTGCGTACGGTGTGCCTGTCCGGGTGAGCCATGTGCGCACGCCATTGGGGGGTCTGGTTTGGTCCTTGGTGCGTCACCGGGGCAGGAGGTCGCCTGTTGACCTTGAGGTTCTGATTGTTTCTGGAGGAGGACAGCAGACATGAGATGGTTGACCGTAACGTTGGTGGCCGCGGTGTTCGCCCTCGGGGTGGCGGCGCCCGCAACGGCCGATTGGTACGATGACTTTGCCGACATGCATTTCTGGTACGATAGCAATTACGCGTTCGACCCCAACCTCGCCAAGCAGTTCACCCCCTACCCAAGTCCCCCATACGACCCCGGCGACTGGGACCGCTGCAACCCCCAGTGGGACTTCATGCCGTTCTTCGGCGTGAAATGGGAGGCCGGTGTGGCCACGCACCCAGTGGTCGGGTCGAATTGGATCTGGATGATCACCACGCCAAACCCGTTCTTCGTGTATACGTTCTTCTGTGCGTTTGTCGACGATGGGGACCACAACCCCGCCACCAGCACCACCTGGTTCGATGACACGGGCTCCCACTACATGCTGGCCCGCATCTCGAATCCGCAGTATCAGGCCGACCCCAACAACGACGCCGGATACGTCCGTCTGCTGATGAACGCGAACACCGCCATATGGACTACGCTGTGGATCACGTATGAGTGGTACGACGACAGGCCCTGGGCCGGCGCCTGGTACTGCATCGAGTTCCAGTACGGCGACTCGGAGAGCATTCGGCTGCCCAACGGCATCGCCGTCAAGGACCCGAACATCGACGAGCACCAGTACGACCCGAACGACCCCAACTGGGACGCCGACCACTACCGGAACCACCCCGTCGGCTACATGGATGAACCGAATGGGTTCTGGCTGCTGCTCCAGTTCGAGGTCTATGACGCCAACTACGGGTTGGGCGACCCCAACGGCAAGGCGGTCTGGTCGGCGTGCTGGAACGGCGACAAGTACGACTGGGACGGGGAGTACATGATTGGCACCGACTTCCCCAACTACCCGAACCACCCCAGGGCCCGCAGCGAGGACATCACGAAGTGGAACGACGGGGAGTTCTACTGGTATGAAGGGGTCAGCGGGGTGGCCACCTCGTCCAGTTCCAGTGAGAACCCCGCGGCCATCCCTGATGGCGGGGCGTTTACGGACATCGAGATGCGCTGGGGCACGTTCACCAACGTCTCGAAGAATCTCAATCTGACGGTCACCAAGTCTGACATGGGTTCGGTCCACGTCTGCCCGGGCATCCCTGACCCCAACGACACGGGCGACCCCAACGACCGGCTGTACCGGTACACGAATGGGACGCCGATCGTGTTGACGGCCCAACCGCTCAGCGGCAAGTCGCTCAAGCAATGGACCATCTACGATCCGAACTACCCCGGTGACGCCAACTACGTCGCCTACGACACCAACACGGTGCTCTACCTGACGATGGACGCCGATTGGGAGGTCAACGCGAAGTTCAAGTGCGGTTCGAGCGTGCCGCCGTTCGTGGCGATGACGCTGCTGGCGTTGGGACTGGGTCTAGCGATCCGCCGATTCCGCTAGCGTCGGCGACGCCGAGTAGAAGCGCTGGTCCCTCGTTGGGGCCAGGTTGAACGGACACGGATCTTCAGACAGACGGCGGTCGGACGGATGCCGACCGCCGTCTCCTTTTGCGCCCTGGTCGCATCCCCGCTGATCCGTCCCTCGGGTGGACAATGGGTCGGCGGCTTTCGTCTGGCCATACGCGGAATCGCCGATGCAAATCACACCTGTGCCGAAATCGCGTCTGGTGCGCGCGAAACCGGGCGCGTCGGCGACGCGCCCGGTTCGGTTCTGCCCCGCTCCTGCCCCCGTCTTGGTCAGGCGTTTCGCCTTCGACCTAGCAGTGCCAGCCCGCCCAGGGACAGCACCGCCAACGTCGCCGGCTCGGGGACGGCGCCCATGAACTGGACCTCGCTCAGGCCGACGGTGCCGGCCCCATAGTTCTCCGTGATCCTGAACTGCACATACTGGACGTCATTGGCGTCCAAGGCAAAGATCTCAGAGAAATCGATATCGGCCAGCCCTGATGCCTGGCTGGGATGGATCGTGCACACGCTGGTGAAGCTGTCGAGCAACTCGGACTTGACCAGGATTTCCATCGTCTGGACACCGACACTGGTATTGTCGGGGGGGTATTCATTGAAGTTCCAGATTCGAACGGCGCTGAGGTCCTTCTTCTCGCCCAGATCGAAATCGAGTGTCGCCTGGTTGTCCGACCAGTCGGCCGCGCTGCTCTGCCACATGGCGTTATCTGCCCAACTGGCTTGGTGCTCGTCGTATGCGGTTAGGCCTGGACCGAACAGCTCGTTCGGCCCGCGGGTGGTATTCAACTGGCTCGACGCAGCAACGGAGACGGGCGTAACATCCAGACCGAAGCCGGTTGCCGTGCCGTCGAACCCGACTTCGGAAAGCCCGACAAGCGTCGCATCGCCGTGGTTGGTGTCTATGTCAACCTGGACGAAACGCCCGTGGGCCCCCGCTAGGTTGAAAGCCTCGGCGTAGTCCGTGGCGGCATCGCCGGGCGCCTCGGCGAGCGTCCGGGATCCTCCCACCTGCACAAACGTCCCGGGCACACCCGTGTCGGATGCCCACACGGTGAAGGCATTCACCCCCCGGTCCGTGTCGCCCAGCGTGGGTTCGTTGTAGTTCCACAGCTTGATCGACCCCAGGCCATAGACCTCCCCAAGGTCGAATCGCAGGGACTGGTCGGCGATTACGCTGCCGTTTGCGCTCAACCACATGTCCCCGGGGGATGTTGAATGCTTGTCGCCGTTGACGCCGCTGCCGTCGATGATGCTGTGCGCGACCCACTGCTGGCCTGACGGGGCGACGGTCACGCCGGGAACGACGTCCGCCCGAGCCAGCGACCCGGCAAGCCCAACCATGCCCACAAGCATCCCCGCAGAGACACCCATCGCACGTCTGACACGAAGCCTCTCAATCATCGTACTTGGTCCTCCTGGTTCTCGTTCGTTGGTAACCTGTCAGCCAAACAACGATCCCCGCGGCCTCTCGGGCTCCGCAGGGCCTCCTGCCGGGCGGCGTCGGCGCTGCTGAGCTTGACCCAGTTGTCGAGGATCACTTCGCTGCCGGTGGCGTAGACCCCATCGAGGTCCCGGTCGAGCGCCCTGCCTCGCTTCCACCGGCTCGGCCAGACTGGCCGAAGGCCCGGAGGAAGCGGGCGCCGGATCGTTGGCCCCACCGGACGATCCGATGGACATCAACTGGCAAAACGAGGAATACGCGGCGATTGCGGTCCTCTGGGTGCTGAAGGGCCTGGCGAGGACCGGAGGTCGGCGCCAAAACCGCCGACCTACCTAGGCGAGAGCCGGCTCACATAAAGCGCAACTGAGATCCCCCGTCTCTCATTGTCCCTCAGAGGTTATGTAGGCGCGCTGCCCTGGAAAAATCAAGTCCGAAGTCACCCTTTTTGCCACCCGGGATATCCCTAGGGCGCCGATCAGAAACGGATACGAGTCATCGGCCCAGGCCAGCCTCCGGTCGGATCTGTTCAAGTGGCGCGGCACTGAGGAAGATGTCGGCAAGCTGGGCATGGGCTTGGCCGTGCCTGGCAACGCGCAGGAAGACGTCGGCCGCCACGTCTCGTCGCCCGGTGAAGTGATGGACGAAGCCCAAGACGACCAATGCGTCGACGTCGTCCGGCTGCCTGCGCACCCACGCCTCGAGCAGCGCCAGCTGCCGATCGAAGTCGCAGGGATCCCCGTAGCGGTCACGGAGGTCGAACGCGGAGTCCACGATGTCGGGAAACAGGGTGATACCCTCCTGGACGGCTCGGGCAGCCTGGGCGTAGTCGCCCGTGGCGAAGCGGGCCGACGCATAGGCCAGGAAGGCGTCTGCATTGTTCGGGTCCTCCCTCGCCACCTGCTGGAAGAGGGCAGTGGCCTCCTCATACTCGCCGCTGGCGAACAGCTGCGTGCCCTCCAACATCATCTGCTGGAGCCGCACAAAGGCCTGGTCCATGTCCCGGCTCGGATCCTGCTCGTCCCGCAGCGCCGAGGGGTCGCGCCACGCTTCGGCCGGCTGCGTCGGATAGCCGGGATAGGTCTGGGCGGTGGACGGGGTGGGCTCGGACCACCCGCCCGGCGGATAGACCGGGACCTGTGCGATGCGGTCGTCGTAATAGGTGGACTCTGGCACGGCGTAGGTGGGCGGGGCGTAATAGGTGGAACGGTAGGAGTAGTAGTTGCCAGGATACCCCACAACGACCGGACAGGTGTACACCGGATACGCACAGGCCGTGTAGTACGAAGGGTAGCAACACCGATGGGAAACACATCCACGATAGAAGCCGAATCCGCCCCGACACGAATGCTCGCCATGCCTGTGACCGTGTCCTGGGCGCCCGCAACCGTGTCCAGGTCTGCGGCGATCACCGTCACGGCGTGCCTCCGGGTAGGAGGGGCTGCCCTCATCCGGTGTCCGGGCCGGCGAGAAGATCCCAGGCGTGCTCCTCGGGGCCTTCACGAACCCGTACCCCCGCCGCACGACGACGCCGGCCACCTTCTTGACCTTCTTGCCCAGGCGTTGGCGGCGGGTCAGTTCGCTTGTGTCCTGTCCCGAACGCGTGCCCGTGACCCCCTCGCCGCGAGGCGACCGAGCACGAGCGAACACCCACTGGCCCAGCTTCTTGATCTTCGGCCTCGACCCACTGGACCGAACGCTCTGCCCGCTCGTCCTGGACGGCCCAGGTGATGCACTGGCCACGCTGCCCGCCGATTGGCGTGTGGGTAGTGTCGGACTGGCAACCGAGCTCGAGCGCGCCGATGATCGCCTCGATTCCAGGCGCCGCCCGACCCACGATGCTGCCTTCTTGATTGGTCTGAGCTGGACCCGCCCGGACGATGCGGATGTGCGGGCCGAGGAGCTCGATTGGGAGCGGCTCCCGGCCGCCGTCACGTTCCGAGGCCCCCGCATTGCGGGGGCGGCGCGCTGCGTTCCGCTCGAGGCGGAGGTCCCAGCCCGAGCGCTTGTCCGCTGGCTGGCCCCGCGGGACGACGAGCTGGTGCGTGCAGGTGTGCTGCGCTGCGGGGTGCTGCGACGCGCGACCACCTTCTTGATCGCGCGCTTCGGCGCGATCCGAGACCGCGTCCCACTCGATTGACGGGAACTTGACCGTGCACTGGATTGGGCGCTGGACCGCGAACCGCTCTCGCGCGACGGCGCCGATCTTCTCGCCGTCGACCTGGAAGACCTCCGGTCCGAAGAGGAGCGGTCGCGCCGACGCCCCGCCGCACTTTCGACGGCCATCGCGCTCAGTATCGCCGCCGCCGTCAGGTACGCGAACCAGACTTGTCGAGGATAGCGCATGACGTGGCTCCTTCACCTGGTCCTGCCCGTTGCGGGCGGTCAACGTCCAGAATGTAGGAGTGGAGTCCTTGGCGGCTGCCTATTGAAGTATACACGATTCGGCCCGAGATATCCCGAACGAAATGACATTCGTCCCGAGGCATCGACGGCGTGACTCCCAGATCGCTGTTGTGTATCCTCTGAGCTGGGCAGCACCTGCCAGAACGCTGCAGCGCCCAGACAGGGGGCGGGATTGACCAGTAGCACGGACATCCCGGAGATCGTGGTCAGCCGGGACCAGACCGAGATCGTCCGCCGGTTGGTGGACCGTTCGCCGCTGCGACTTGGCCGGGACGGCGACAACGACCTGATCCTGAACGACCCCTCGGTGCTCGGCAAACACGCCGAGGTGGCCCAGGAGTCGGGCCGGTGGTGGATTCGCTGTCTTGATGACCGGCAGACGCTCGAGGTCTCGGGCCGGACGTACCAAGCTTGCGCCCTGAAGGACGGCGACCAGATCGGCATCGGCCCGTTCGAGCTGCGGTTCCGCGAAGGCTCGCAGGCGCTGCTGGACTCGGGGGGCGAACTAGACCCCGGGCGGACCCGGGTCTTCGACGCGTCGAACACGATGGTGGTCCCGGACATCGAGCCGAGCGCCCAGCGCGTCGAGATCCCCGGTTACGAAATCAGCAAGGAGGTCGGCCGCGGGGGGATGGGGCGCGTCTACCAGGCCATTCAGATCTCCACCCGACGGACGGTAGCGCTCAAGATCATGCTCGAGGGCCCGTTCACGAGCGAGAAGTCAAAGCGCCGGTTCGAGCGCGAAGTCCACATCGTCGCGTCGCTGCGTCATCCAAACATCGCCCAGATCTACGAGTCAGGTCTGCATGAAGGTCGCTATTGGTTCGCCATGGAGTTCGTCGACGGCGAGCCCCTCGACGCCCCCGACATGGTGGCGGGCCTGACGACGAAGGACCGGCTCGCGTTGATGGCAACGGTGTGCGAAGCCGTCGGACACGCCCACGACAAGATGATCGTCCATCGGGATCTAAAACCGACGAACATCATCATCTCGAAGGACGGCGAGCCGCACGTTCTCGATTTCGGCCTGGCCAAGGTCGAGGACCCGCAGCGCGATCAGGACATGATGCTGTCGATGGCGGGCGAATTGATGGGCACGCCCGCTTACATGTCGCCCGAGCAGACCGAGCGCGATCCCGGCAAGGTAGACGCGCGCACGGACGTCTACTCTCTGGGCGTCATCCTCTATCAGCTGCTGACCGGTCAGTTCCCCTACAACGTGCGCGGGCGCTTGGACGAGGTGATCCACGAAATCGCCACGACCGACCCGACGCGGCCCAGCCAGATCAGCCGGGAGGTCGACAGCGAGGCGGAGGCCATCGTCCTGAAGGCCATCGCCAAGGATCCCGGGGAGCGGTACGCAACGGGCAAGGAGATGGGCCAGGACCTGAGGCGGCTGCTGGCGGGAGAACCGGTGTATGCCAAGCTCGCCAGCCGCAGCTACGTCCTGACCAAGACGGTCTCGCGCAACCGCTGGCCGCTGATTGGCGCCGGGGTCCTGGCGTCCGCCGTGGTTGCGAGCGTGTTGGTCACTCGTGCCTGGTTCGCGCCTCGGCCGGAACGACCTCAGCCGGCGGCGGAACCTGCCACGACGGGCCCGGCGATGGCTGGCATCGCAAGGCCGACCGATCCACCGTCCCGCGTCGGTGTTCTGCGTTCTCCTGACGCTGCGACGTCGGCACCGGCGACCCGAACGGCACAACCAGCTCTTACCAGGAAGCCCACGACGACACCGTCCCCGGCGTCCCAGGCGCCTGCGCCTGAGGCCCCCACGGCCGCGACGTCTCAGAAGAAGGACACGTCGCCCGAGGGGATCCGCCAAGGCGCGGACGCCTGGTTGGCCAGGCTGTCGTCGTACATGGAGAAGGGCGACTATCTGCGAGCCCGTCTGGCGCTCGAACGCCTCCGGTCGCGCTTCGCCGACACGGCGGCGGTCGCTCGGTCGGCCGATGAGCTGAAACGCCACGGCGCGCGAATCGAAACGAAGCTTGGCAAGGACACCGTCAGGCTCGACGGGCAGTTTCTGCTGCATTCGCGTCCATCGAATACGGCCGACTGGCAGGCCGCCACGGCGATCGCTCAGGAAATCGTGGCAACCCGATCCACCGTCGGCATTGTCCTGGTCCGCGTCCTGCTGGAGGACGAGACGATCACGTCCGAGTTCGAGGTCCGAGGCAAGGGCGTCGGGCTCTACGGCGGTCAGGAGGTCACAACACAACGGCGCGCCCGCAGCGGCGACATCCTGTTCGTCGGCGCAGACGGCGGCGGGAACGAGACGCCAGGCATAACCATCGTCGCCGAACGTCACTGCGCACCGACGATCGACGTGAAACCCGAACGGGGACAGGTCGACCGCCTCGGCGACGTTGTGATCCGGAAGAGGGACGACTGATGTAAGGATGCTGCCGGGCCCGCCCGGCTTTCGGACGAGCACCATGAGATCATTCTCTATGAGGAAGGCAGTCGCAGTGTTGATATGCTTGGGCGCGGTCTGTGCGATTTACGTTCATGCGACGCGCGATCCAGCCAACCCCCCGCCGCCCCCGCCGGACGCCAAGGCGGCGGCAGAGAAGCATAACCGGACGCGGAACTACGATCTCGCCGACGAGTTCATCCGATGGTTCGAGCTGCAGTACATCAAGAACATGCAGCACGTTGCCGGCATGTCGACGGACGTGTTCGACAGCGTCAAGGCCTTGGGCCTGGACGAGACTGTGGAACGGTACGCGGCGCTCCGCAGGGAGATCCTCGACTACGCGATGGCCCACCAGGCCGACGAGACCATCGCGCAGGACGACCTCGATAAGATCGCGCTTCGACAGTACCAGCACGTGCTGGCGAACGTGAGATCGAGCAGTAAGTGGATCGACTACAAGCGAGACGAACTCAAGCAGGGCGTGATCGAATCCCAGCGACAGGCGGGGCGCGTCTGGCTGCCCTTCTACCGGAAGCTCCTTTCAGCCCCCGCGCCTTCTGGTAAGATGGACTTTCGAGAACGCATCCGGACGGCGATGCCCAGGGAGGCCTACGCCAAGACCGTGGAGGCCAGCTTGCCCAGCACGGCTGCCTTCTACGCCGCCTTGAAGAAGGGCGTCACGTGGTATGCGCCTTGGGCGCCGATGGTCAAGCGGACCCTAGACAGCTCATATGCGAAGGACAGGGACGTCTGGCGGGCCACGGTGGACCAGATTTACGGGGCCAAGCCGTAGGGGCCGTTCGGTCCTGTGGTCGTGCATGTGCGGGTCGAACCGGGACCGGGTTGTCCGGCGAAGCCCTGGCAAAGGGGAAACACGATGAGCAGCGTTCGTGTGTCGAAGCCACGGTGGCGTTTAGCGATAGAGCGCGTCGGAGTCTGTGCTGATTTGCCTGCGGCGCTGGTCCTGGTCTTGTGTGTCGTTCAGTGCGTTGCTGCGGCTGACGCCCCTGTCCGATCCGATCGGGCGAACGTCGTTGCGTTTCCGGCGCAGCCCGCCAAGTACGTGCGTTTCGTGGTTTTCGCCACGAATCGCAACCAGCCTTGCATCGACGAGCTGGAGGTCTACGGCCCGGACGCGAAGTGCAACCTCGCGCTGGCATCTCGCGGCGCCAAGGCGACGGCTTCGTCCTGCCTACCGGGCTATCCCAAGCACCAGATCCCGCACCTCAACGACGGGCGATACGGAAACGACCGCAGCTGGATCGCAGCGACCACGGGTCAGGAATGGGCCCAGATCGAGCTGCCCGAGCCCACCGAGGTCGCCAGGGTCGTCTTCTCGCGGGACCGGATGCGACACTTTGCCGATCGCGTCCCGACGCGTTTCGAGGTCCAGGTGTCCTTGGACGGCAAGGCGTGGAGGACGGTCAAGAAGGTCAGCACGACAGCGGCAGCCGTCGCGCTCCGTCGACCGAGACAATCCGCGGCGCCGTTCGTGCCGCCTGCGCCGCCGTCGCCCGTGCGCGGGCCAGTCGTCACAGACGCGTCCTCGGCCCAGGTGTTGCGCAAGGACAAGCTGGGGTTCGCCAATCTGGCCCTCAATCCCAAGGCCACGCCGGGCGCCTCGTCGTTGTTGCCCGGGCACGCCATCCACCAGATCGAGCATCTCAACGATGGGCTGACCGGCAACAAGCAGAGCTGGATTAGCAACGGCGAGTCGTCCTGGGCCCAAATCGATCTGGGCGACATCTATTGGGTCTACAAGGTTGCCTTCGGCAGCGACTCCTCCGGCCAGCACAGCGACCGCGCGGCGACGACGTTCACCATCCTCGCGGCGACCGAGTACGACAAGGACTCCCGCGGGTCGACGTGGCAAACCCTCCACAGACAGACCGACGGCTCGCCCGTCCACGTCCGGACGGCGTTCACGTTCAAGCCCGTCCGCGCCCGCTGGTTGCGGATCGCCATCGAGGCAACCAATGGCAGCCAAGTCCGTATCGACGAGATCGAGGTGTTCGGACAATCGGCCCCCATCCCTGCGGACAAGATCGGCCCCGTCCGAAAGCCCGTCATCGCCCAGCCCGGGTGGAAGACCGACGACCAGCTCCGCTATGCGTTCCTGGGCGAAGAGCATGCGTGGCTGAAGGCCTATGGTCGGGCCGACCTGAGCCCGCGCCTCGTCCCCTACAACGGGCGGGTCAAGGAATACCCGCGTCATGCCGGCGAGGATCGCCTGCCGCTTCCCCCGCTGTCGTCCGAACCGAAGCTCGACGGGAACCTGGAGGACGATTGCTGGCGGTGGGCGTCGCGCGGGGTGGTCCGGGTCGCCTGGCCTCACGACTTCGAGGTGGGCCCGATGATCAGCCATGAGCTGTCCGCGGGCTGGCGGGGCGACGACCTGTTTCTGGCGCTTCGGACCGATCGGCTGTGTAGCCGCCACGTGGCCGTCGTGTCGAGTGGGGATTGGCACGGCTGCGGTGTGGTGGTCTGGACGAAGACGGGCCTGGTCTTCAAGACGTACGGGAAGGACCGCAAGCTGAAAGAGCGCACGCCCATCGAGGGTGCGTTCAATAAGGCGCTCACGCACTTTGAGTTCTGTCTGCCGCTGGCGCTCTTGCCGGGCTGCAAGGATCACGGGGTCCGCGTGGGGTTGGGAATGGGGGGCAAGCATACGAGCAGTCTGGGCTGGGCGGTGAACTTCGCGTTCTCGTCGCTGGTGATCGCGGAGCAGCCTCCCTGTATTGGCGGCAGCTTCCGCGTCCGGCTGGGCGTCCCTGCTGGCGGCAAGGCCGTCACGGTGTGGGGCAACGCGCCCGGGCTCGAGACGAAGCTCGCGCTCAGCCCCGGACACGCCAGAGACGTCAAGGTCCCGGCGAAGCGAGGGGCCATTGGGCCCGAATACCACCTCACGGTCCAGGAGGACCAGGGCCCGCCGTACGACCTGCACCTGTTCCGCTACGACCCCCTCGAGCGGGCGCTGCGCCTGGCGGCCGAGCTTGTCGATCGCCTGGCGGCCAAGGGCCTCGACGTCCAGGCCGAGCGCAAGAAGCTGGCCAAGCTCCGCCAGCGGCACGAGCAGCTCATGTCGGCTTCGGTTCCCGATCGGCAAGCCGAGCGCGACGCGTTCTTCCAGGCGAGACTGGCCAAGCGGCGGCTGTTCTTCCGCGAGCCCGATCTGGACCCGATCGCGCGGATCCTGTTCGTGAAGCGTCGCGCGTTTCGCCCGTCGCACAACTACAGCACGTGCTTCGATGCCCCCTTCCGCCCCGGCGGCGGCGTCTGTGTCCTGAACATCCCCCGGCAGGAGGGTCGCTTCGAGCCCGGGCAGGCCACCGTCGCACGCCTGTTTGACTCCGGCAGCGGCATCGCGCGCAACCCCATGGCCGACTTCCAAGCCGCTAGGGTCTACTTCGGCTACCGTCCGTCGGCCGACGGGTACTACCACATCATGAGCATGGACGCCGACGGCGGGAACCTCGAGCAACTCACGGACGGGCCGTTCAACGACTTCTGGCCCTGTCCGCTGCCCGACGGCGGGCTGGCGTTCATCTCGTCGCGTTGCACCTGCCGCGCGCTCTGCTGGCGGCCTCAGGCGCTCATCCTGTTCCGCATGGACACCGACGGCAAGAACATCCTGCCTCTCTCGCGGGCCAACCTGACCGAATGGGCGCCCTCCGTGATGAGCGACGGCCGCATCATCTGGACCCGATGGGAGTACATCGACAAGGGCGCCGACTTCGGCCACACGCTCTGGTCCATCCGCCCGGATGGCTCGTACCCCGAGCTGATCTTCGGCAACACGATCATCCAGCCCAACGGCTACGCCAACGGCCGGGAGGTGCCGGGCACGAGCGAGATCTGCTGCACGCTGATCTCGCACTTCGGCGACCTGAACGGCCCGATCGCCCTGCTGGACATCAACAAGGGCCGCTTCAACCCGAAGGCCATCACCAGCATCACGCCCGAGGTGCCCTGGCCCGGCATGTGGCCGCTGGGCGAGTGCTTTCGCGATCCCGTGCCGCTGGCTCGCGACTACTTCCTTTGCTCTCACGCACCGCAAACGCGGTTTGGCATCTACGTGATCGATCGCTTCGGGAACCGCGAGGTGCTGCACGCCGACCGCGACATCTCCAGCATGTGCCCGACGGTTTTTCGCTCGACGCGAACGCCCCCCGTGCTCGCCAAGTCAACGAGTTCAGACGGCGGCAGCGGCGAGTTCGTCATGCTGGACGTGTACGAGGGGATCTCGCACGCCGTCGAGCGCGGCCGGGTCAGGTACATCCGCGTGGTCGAGGAGGTCCGGTCCGGCGTCGCCCAGCTGCCCGGTGGCGAGTACCGCAAGGACCACGACCCCTTCATCTGGTGGTACGCCGCGCCGGTCGATCGGGTCAGCGGCCCGCACGGCTGGCCCGCGTACGTGGCCAAGGCGATCTGGGGAATCGTCCCCGTCGAAGCGGACGGGTCGGCACGCTTTACCGCGCCGGCGGGAAAGACGCTTTACTTCCAGGCGCTCGACAAGGACTTCAACGAGCTACAGCGGATGCGAAGCGTCTGCCAGCTCCAGCCCGGCGAGACCCGCAGTTGCGTCGGCTGCCACGAAGACCGGCACACGGCGCCGACGGCGCACCGTCGGCCGATGGCGATGGCCCGCGCCGCCCGACGGCTCGACCCGCCGCCTTGGGGCGCTGGTCCGTTCTCGTTCGAGAAGGTCGTCCAGCCGGTGTTGGACGCCAAGTGCGTTCGATGCCACAACGAGAAGCACAAGCTCAAGCTGGACTTCCGGGGCGTCCTCGACAAGGACAGAATCCCCGCATCATACCGAACGCTGGTCTCCCGAGGACTCGTGCACTACGTCGACTGCGGATACAACTCGGGGGGGTGCGAGAAGTTCGAACCCCTCACGTTTGGCTCGGTCAAGAGCAAGCTGTGGAAGGTGCTCGGTGCGGGGCATAAGGGCGTCAAGCTCACGACCGACCAGATGCGGGCGATCAAGGCATGGACGGACATGAACTGCCCGCTCTGGCCCGACTACATCTTCAGACCCGAGCGCCCGGGCCAACCCAAGCAGCTCACGCTGGCCGATTGAGGGCTCGCGAGGGGCTGGGCGGCGACGCACGGCGACCCGAAAGGAGCGAACGGTGCAGTCTTCGATACGACTGGCGCGGCTGCTGTCATTGGCGGCATTGATCGCCCACCTGATGATCGCAGGGGCTGATGCGGCGGAACGCAAGGGGCGCTTCCTGGAGGCAGCCTCGCTGCGTGAGCAGGGATTCGTTGCGCTGTTCGACGGCACCACATTCGGCGGATGGGACATCAAGCCGTGGCACAAGGGCCACTGGGTCATCCGCGACGGCATCATCGACTACGACGGCAAGGCCGAGAACAAGCGGGGCGCAGAGAACACACTGTGGACGAAGGAGGCGTTCGGGAACCTCAAGCTGTATGTCGAATGGCGTCTGCCAAGCAAGCCAAGGATGAAGCCGCACCCGATCGTCTTGCCGAACGGCGATTTCGTCCGCCACGAAGACGGCAAGCGCAAGACCACGCCGCGGCTCGACGCAGGCGACAGCGGGATCTACCTCCGCGGTACCCCCAAGTGCCAGGCCAACATCTGGTCGCAGATCCTCGGGTCGGGCGAGATCAACGGCTATCGCGTGAACCGCAAGCTGCCCGTCCCGATCCGCAAGGCGTGCATCCCCGTCAAGCGCGCGGACCGGCCCTTCGGCGAATGGAACTGGTTCATGATCACCGTGAAGGGCGACCGCATGACCGTCGTGCTGAACGGTGAGACCGTCATCGATGCCGCCCGGCTCCCTGGATTGCCCCCCAAGGGTCCGATCGGATTGCAGCACCATGGAGATCCCGTGCAGTTCCGGGAGCTTTTCATCAAGCAGTTGCCGGGAAGCGCCAAGTGAAGCCCCTCCCATCAGGCCAGAGACAAGGAGCGATACCTATGATCCGTCACGGCGTACTCGTTGTCGCGGCAACGCTCCTCGTGTCGACGACAGCGCATGCACAAGAGACCGAGGCCACACGTCTGTTGAAGGCCCGAAGTGCGGAGTTCAAGCAGGAGGTCATCAAGGTCACTGATGGCGTGTACACGGCCGTAGGCTACTCCGTCCAACCTGTGTCGATGATCATCGGCGTGGACGGCCTTATCATCGTGGACACGGGTATGGATACCGTGTCGGCCGAGAAGGTTCTCGCTGGCTTTCGAGGAATCACCGACAAACCCATCAAGGCCATCATCCTGACCCATGGGCACGGCGACCACACCGGCGGGGTGCCTGTGTTCGTACGGGATGGGAAGCCACAAGTCTGGGCACGCGACAGTTTCGGTCAGGAGTCGGAAACGCTTAAGTCTGTCGGGCTGACCATCAACCGTCTTCGCGGTGCCCGGCAAGGCGGCTTCAAGTTGCCTCCGGCCAAGCGTATCAACAACGGGATCGCAAGGGCCTACTACCCCAAGCGCGGGGGGGCGGTATTCCAGACAGCTGGTGACACAAGGCCAACGCATTTGCTTTCCGAGTCGCGAAAAGCAATCCACATCTCGGGCGTTTCCCTGCATCTCGTTGCCGTAACCGGTGAAACATATGACCATCTATACGTGTGGTATCCTTCAAAACGAGTGCTGTTCTCCGGCGACAACTACTACAAGTCCTGGCCCAACCTGTATCCGATTCGAGGCGCACCCTATCGCGACGTTCGTAAATGGGCGAATGCCGTCGACAAGATGCTCAAGGAAGGCCCAGACTTCCTGATCCCCGGACACACACGTCCGGTCATCGGAAGGGAAAACGTCACGGAGGTTCTGACCGACTATCGTGATGCCATCCGGTTCGTTCTTGACAAGACGATTGAGGGAATGAACAAAGGCCTGACGCCGGATGAGCTCGTGGATTATGTCCAGTTGCCCAAGCGTTTCAGGGACAAGGAGCATCTCCGTCCTTACTATGGGAATCCCGAGTGGGCCGTGCGTTCGATCTTCAACGGGTATCTCGGGTGGTTCGATGGCAATCCGTCCAACCTGTTTCCGCTAAGTCCGGCGGAGGAAGCACAGCGGATCTCCGACTTGGTAGGCGGTAAGGACGTGCTGCTTTCAAAGGCAAAGGAGGCATTGGCAAGAAAGGACTTCCAGTGGGTCGCGCAGATCTGCGACCACCTGCTCGCCCTCGAGCCAGCCGCCAAGGAACCGAGACTGATGAAGGCCGTCGCACTTGAAGCGATCGCCGAGAACGTTTTGTCTGGGATCGGCCGCAACTACTACCTGACCTGTGCTCAGGAACTGCGACAGCAGGCGACGAAGTAGCGCAATTGCCCATTCCCCACTGTTGGGGAAACGGGGCTCGTGCCGGGAGACACCCGGTGAACGGCCGCTACCACGGGGCTCCAGTCGGAGACCCAGGCACTACGACGCAGACCGGCGCCAGCGTCTGAGGTACATGAAGAAGGCGAGCGCGCCGGCGATCATCGGCAGGAACGGACCCATCTGGTTGCCACACTTGAAGACGGCGACCACTTCACGGTCGGCGTCCATGACGACAGCGAGGGGGTTGTTCGAGTCGCTGACGACGTAATTCGCGTCGCCGGGATGGTTCGGATCGTAGCAGTCCCAGTGGCTGAAGCGCTTCCCTTCGATCGCAGCGGCCGTCAGCGTCACAGCGGTCCCCTCGAAATACTCGGGGCCCTCAATGCTGGGGGTGACCTCGCCCCAGGACCCGTTGACGGTATCGATGGTCGGGACCTTGGCGTTCCGCGGGATCTCGCCCGAGTCACCCGTCAGCGCGTCGCCGTAGACGAAGTTCATGCTGAGGTAAAACGCGTCGCAATCGAGGCCCTCGATGCGGCCGTCGCCATCGTTGTCAGCGAAACGATCGTTGTTGAGGATCGCCGTCAGCTCCGCCTCGGTCGGCTCGGGGATGCTCGCGCCGTAGAAGTCGTTGATGGCCCGGATGAAGGCCACGGCCGTGAGCGCATGGCCGATATCGCTCATGTGCACGCTGTCGCTGCTCATGATGCTCGCCCATGGCCTGCCCAGGTTGTTCACGAAACGTCGGCGTTGATCCGCCAGCCGTTGATTCGGTACGCCCCGGAGGTGATCTCGGGCATCTGGATGGGGCTCTCGGCCACGGCGAAGGGGTGATTCGGATCGGCGGCCAGCGTCCGGATCGTGTTGTTGTATCCGGCGATCTGGTCGTTGATGTAGGCGATCTCGGCCGGCGTATAGTAGTTGCGGTCGTCGGCAACCATGTCGGGCGTCCAGGCGGGGAGCAACCCGCTGTAGATGGCGGCCGCGACGATGTAGTCCGTGACACAGTCTTCCGGCATCGGGTTGGGCCCGATGAATTCGGTCAGCTCCTCCTTGTCCAAGAGCCCGGGGATGTCGGGCAGGACCGGCATGGTGCCGAAGCAGATCCCGCGGCCGGGTTGGTACAACGCCTCGATGACGACCTTGTAGTCGCGATAGAACAGATCCTGCGGCCTCATCCCGCTGCCGTCCAACGGCTCGACCTCTCCGTAGATGGGGATGTTCTCGATGACGGTGCCCTTGGCCATGACCTTGTTCATGTAGTCGTTGGCCCCGAGATAGCCCACGACGAAGGTCGGATCGTCGTTGACCACGGCGGAGAGCAGCGACTCGCCCCACCTCGGCGCCAACACCAGATTGATGTGCTCCCAGTCCCAGCCGAACTGTAGGAAGGGGATCTCGTCGCACGTCTTCATGTAGGTGTCATCTACGCTCACCCCGTTGTAGGCCATGACGTGGGCATACTCGTAGTTGGGGTAGTCGACCCGTCGCTGAGCGGCGACGATCGTCATGGGCTCCAACAATGGCAGGTAGAGCGTCGTACCCATTTGCTGGGCCAAGACCGCCGGCCAGGACCTGGGCTGGTTTCGCTCGTCCGAGATCATCCCGCCCTGCGTCCCGATGGTCAGGCTGTCGCCGATGGCCCGAAGACGCTCGAAGCTGACCGGCTGGCCGTGCGCGAGCGGCGCGGCGAACGCAATGCCCACGATGAGCCCGATTGCCATGCGGTTGCGGAACATCCCAGTATCTCCTTCCCACCCGGCCAAACGAGACGGTCACGTGACGTGAGGTTCTGAAGATTTTGCATAGCCAACGCTACCACGAGGCCCGGCTGAGGTCAACCGGGAACGCCACTCATCGCAGCTCCGGACCTAGGCCCGCATTCCCCAGATCCGTTGACTGCACTGGTATGATGCACACTGATTCGAGCCTGCAAGGGAAGAGCTCTCGCGGGCTTCGAGACCGAATGGCGCACGCAACCCGAGAACCCCGAAGCCCTGATGGACCTGCCGGGCATGGCGTGAGCGCCGGAGGGGATATAATGGTTGTCAAACCGCCAGGCGGCACAGGTGGGTACGGTCATCTGGGAAAACCTCGGCCGAGAGCGCGACCAACTCGCCACATCGAGCAAAGCCCAGAAATGAATGCCAGGCCAGTCGAACAGCGGCGGCGGATGAGCCATCTTCCTGTCGGGCGCCTTGCCATGCTGGTCCTGCCGTACTTCGCCCTCGCGGAGGTACCGACAGCACCCGCCGCGCCCGAGCGCCCGAGCGTGCTGCTGATCGTCTCTGAGGATAACGGCCCCGAGCTGGGCTGCTACGGCGACCCCTTCGTGAGGACTCCGAACCTCGACCGGTTGGCCGCGCAGGGATGTCGTTTTGCCAACGCGTACGTCACGCACGCGGTCTGCTCGGCGTCTCGGGCCTCATTTCTGACCGGCCTGTACCCGTTTCAGAACGGGCAGATCGGGCTGGCGACGCATCGCTACGCGATGTTCCGGAATTGGGACAACATCCCCAGCGTCCTGAAACGGCTTGGCTACCGAACAGGTCTGATCGGCAAGCTGCACGTCAATCCTGAATCGGCGTTCCCCTTCGATTTCCGCTGGAACGAGGCAAAGGCGAACAGCTTCAAGTCGCGCAACGTCGAACGCGTCGCCGAGGTGGCCGGCGAGTTCTTCCGCGGATCGCAGCGACCCTTCTTCCTCTCGGTCAACTTCTCGGACGCACACTTCCCGTTGCTGCGCCAGCAGCACGGTCTGCCGAAGCGTCCGCTCTCCGCGGGTGATGTCAAGCCGCTGCCTTTCATCGGGGCCGACTCGCCGCGACTTCGGCAAGGCGCCGCCGACTACTACAACTGCCTGATGCGGCTCGATGCAGGCATAGGCAGGCTACTTGAGGAACTCGACAGATCGGGCAAGGACGACGAGACACTCGTCATCTACATCGGCGACCATGGCGCCCAGTTCCCACGCGGCAAGGCAACGTGCTACGAGGGTGGCCTGCGAATCCCCATGATCCTCCGATGGCCAGGTCAGGTCCGGCCGGGTACCGTCCGCAACGAACTCGTCTCGACGATCGACATCCTGCCAACCGTGATTCAGACGGCCTGTCTCCCTGCGCGGGCGCCGCTACCGGGGCAATCGCTCCTGCCGCTGGCCGCCGGACAGGACGTCTCGTGGCGACGGTACCTGTTCGCCGAACGCACTGCCTATCACGCCGCCAGCTTCTTCCCCCAGCGCACCGTCCGCGACGAGCGCTACAAGCTGATCCTCAATCTGACGCCTGAGCGATCGAACCCGGTGCACGCCAACTACCTGAACCAGCGGGGCTCGTTCTTCATCTACGGAACCAAGCGCGAGGAGATCAAGGCGGCACCCAAGCACGTCCGCCAGGCGTATGACACGTGGCGGAATCCTCCCGCCGTCGAACTGTACGATCTTGCGAACGATCCGTGGGAGTTCCGGAATCTGGCCGATCGCCCCGAGCTTGCCCGCGTCAAGAGGCGATTGATGCGACAGCTCCAAGCATTCCGACGGGAGCTCCGCGACCCGCTGCTCGATGCCAAGAACCTCAGGCAACTGGCGGCCGAACACGACCACGTCGCGAAGAAACTCAAGAGAGGTCGCTACGGACCAAGGCAGAGCTGGCGCTACCTGAAGTACCTCTTGGAACCAACAGACTCGCGAGGGCGTCGCCAATGATTCGGAGGGCTCACGGCATGATCGATCCCTATGTGCTTTGCTCCCTCGCAGTCCCATTGATGTTCGTCCACACGCGACCAGCGCCCGCAGAAGAGCGCCCGAACATCCTATTCATCGCCGTCGATGATCTCCGCCCCGAGTTGGGCTGCTACGGTCACAGGCATACCAAGAGCCCGAGGATCGACCGGCTGGCGTCGCAGGGCGTTCTGTTCCGTCGAGCCTACTGCCAGCAGCCGCTATGCAACCCGTCCCGCACCAGCCTAATGACGGGCATGCGGCCGGAGACCGTCGGCGTACTGGGCAACCACGTCTACTTCCGAGACCGATTCCCGAACATCGCTACACTGCCACAACACTTCAAGAACCACGGCTATCAGAGTGTCGGCATCGGCAAGCTCTACCACGGGCCCTTCATCGAGGGATCCATCTGTCCGCGTTGGGACCGGTTGGACGACCCGCCGTCCTGGTCCGAGCCGGCGATCCGGTTCTGGCCACGCTACTACTTCACGTCAGATGGCATCGTCCAGGCCAAACGGGTTTTCAGAGGACGCTATCGAGATCAGTACCGCAAGGGCGAGGACTGGAGGAAGGCCCTGCTCTTCGGTCCGATGACCGAGGACCCCGACGTCCCGGACAACCAGCTCTACGACGGCAAGGTCGGTGACGCCGCGGTCGAGAAGCTCAAGCAGCTAGTAGAGAAGGGCAAGCCGTTCTTCCTCGGCGTCGGATTCATCAAGCCGCACACGCCCTTCATCGCGCCACGGAAGTACTGGGACCTCTACGATCCGAAGACGATCCCGCTCGCCAAGAGCCCGGACTTCCCGGAAGGGGCCCCCAGGATCGCCTGGCACCGCTCGGGCGAGCTCCGGCGCTACACCGATCAACCCAAACGCAAACCGTTCTCCGAGCCCAATCGGCGGCGATTGCGTCACGGCTACTTCGCATGCATCAGCCACGTCGACGCCCAGATCGGCCGAGTCCTCGACGAGCTCGATCGGCTGAAGCTCACCGACAATACTGTCGTCGTTCTATGGGGCGATCACGGCTACCACCTCGGCGAGCAAGACATGTGGGGCAAACACACGTGCTTCGAAAATGCTGCCCGCGTGCCCCTGATCGTCCGCGCGCCGAAGTCAGCCGGCAGTGGACGCGCCACCAAGGCGCTCGTCGAACTGGTCGACCTCTACCCGACGCTCTGCGACCTCGCCGGGCTGCCGTTGCCGTCACACCTGGAGGGCACGAGCTTCGCCCCGCTGCTCGCCCGACCGGATCACCCGTGGAAGACCGCCGCCTTCACCGATCAACCCGCACGCGGCAACGCCGACAAGGGCGGCACAGTCATCGGGCGGTCCATGAAGACCGATCGCTACCGCTACACAGAGTGGATCGAGCGGACCTCAGGTAAGCTGGTGGCAAGGCAGTTGTACGATCACCAGATTGACCCACTAGAGACGATCAACCTAGCGGAACTACCAAACCATGCTGCGCAGGTCCGACAGCTCCACGAGCAACTGACCTCAGGCTGGCGATCCGCACTAGGATGCTCCGTGCCTGGGCACAACGATCGCGATGGCCGAAAATGCACGAGCACCGCAGTCGTCGCTGAACCACCGTGACGAGTCGGTAGCGAGGGAGGTCCGCAGGTGAGATGATCGTGTCTGCGTTTGCCATGACCGTTATGCTCGGCGTCCCGAGCGCCGCTGCCCCACAGGGCTCAAGCGGCATAGGGCTTGGTCTGTACAAACCAAGGACCGATCTGTGGCTCAACGATCCGCGGATCGTGCTCGTCGACGGGGTGTACCATCTCTACCTCCAACAGCCGCCTCGCGAGATCGGGCACGCGATCTCGAAAGATCTGGTCTCTTGGACATGGCAGCCGGGCGGCATCTCCCGCGGTCCGGTCGGATCGTGGGACGACAAGGACATCTGCACGTCGGGCTTCTTCTACTGGCAGGGCGTGTTCTACGCCTTGTACACCGGACGCTGCAACGCCGAGGACGGGCGGGTCCAACGGATCGGGCTGGCGACCTCCACGGACGGTCGCAGCTTCAGGCGACACCCGAAGAACCCCGTCCTGGTGGCTGATCCGCGTTGGTACGAGACGGACCCCCGAAACTCGCCCGGCTATGGCAACGTCGCCTGGCGCGATCCGGCGATTCTGCGCAATCCCGCCGACGGTTGGTTCTACGCGTACATCACGGGGCGACTCAACAAGGGGCCCGGCCCCAAGCGCGGCTGTATCGCCCTGGCTCGTTCGAAGAACCTGATCGATTGGGAATGTCTGCCGCCGTGTTACGCGCCCGGATTGGAGCAATACCACGAGGTGCCGCAGCTGCTCCGGTGGAAAGATGGGCGATACGTGCTGTTCTTCGGCTGCAAGCGAGGCGGCTTTACCCACATGCGCTACGTCTTCGGCACTGACCCGCTGCGCTTCGACAGCGCCGACCCCGGCCGGCTGTTCCTGGGGTGCCCGGTGCTGCGCTCCGGACGGGGGATGGAGTATTCGTCCTGGGTGGTGCCGCGTGGTCGTGGGCTCGATGTCATCCACCTGGTCTATGAATGGCAACGCGGAGCGTTGCATCGAGGGCGGATCTCGCTGCCGAAGCGCCTCAGCGGCGCGCCCGAGACCGGTCTGATCTTGACGCTTCGAGAGGATCTGAAGCCCCGGGGGCAGGATGCCATCGATCTGCGCCGGCTTCGTCCGTCGGGCCAGTGGCGCATCGCCCGCGACCAGGTCATCGCAGCGCCCGAGGGTCCGTTGACGACCCTCCCCCTGCCTGGGACGGGCGCACGCACGCTATCGGTGGACCTCTCGGTATCCGCAGGCGGAACGGCCGGGGTTGCGCTTGACCACAAGCCCAACGGCGACTCGGCCCTGCGCGTCCTGCTCAGCAGCGACGGACGGATCGCGACGCGGACCCACTCGATCTCAACCCGCCAGAAATGGAACGTCGGCAGACGCACCGGTGTCCTGGCCGTCACGGTCGTCGGAAAGCACCTCGGGGTCTACTTCGACGGCCGCTTCCTCGGCAACGCCTGCGCTGCCAAGGACCCGAGCACCGATACGCTCTCGCTGATCTGCAGCGGGAAGGCGAGATGCGCGTTTGGCGGCCTGGCCCAACGCACTCTCCCGATGGCTCACGTGTACGCTCGGAAATGAGCTTCCGGCAGGTCCCCCTATCCGAATCCAGAACCGGCCGGCTATCTCCTGGTGGCGCGGACCTCCTCCTTGATCCGCTGGATGTGTCCCCTGCCCAGCCCCTTCACCTCGCAACCGAGCTCGAAGTAGCGGCGGATCTTGTCGTCGGTGAGGATGCCGAAACAGTCGACGACGGCCACCGGCCCGCCGGCCCAGTCGACCACCTGGTCGGGCTCGAGGTCCAGGTAGGGTCCGTGTCGGACCGCCAGGATCAGGGCTTCTGTGCCCTTCAGCGCCGCGGCCAGGTCGTCCTGCACGCGAAGGTCGACCAGGTCGTCCTGATTGCGGAAGAACCGCGACCAGGAATGGCCCGGGGCTGGATAGGTGTCCTGCTTCTCGAGCTCGTACCAGTGCTCGACGTAGGGGTCGTGGACGCTCAGGTCGGCGCCCATCTCGGTCAGTTTGCGGACGACCAGCTCGGACCCGCTGTAACGCGTGTCTCCGACGTCCTCGCGATAGCTCGCGCCGCACAGGAGGACCTGCGCGCCGGCGATGTAGCGGCCCATGTTGCGCAGGGCGTCGCGGGTCAGCTCGGCGACGTGCAGGGCGCGGGTGTCGTTGATGTCGATGGCTGCGGTCGTGATCTTGAAGATGTCGTCCTCGAAGCCGAGGATATGCTTGTAGGCCCAATAGCCCAGACCGCCGTCCTTCGGCAGGCAGTAGCCGCCGATGCCGGGCCCGGGGAAGATCATGTTGCTGTGCGTCGGGCGCATCTTGATGGCGTTGGCGACCTTGATTAAGTCCACGCCGTTCCGCTCGGCGAACAGGCTCCACTCGTTCAAGAAGGCCAGGATCGTCGCGCGATAGGAGTTCTCGACGATCTTGGTCGTCTCCGACTCGATCGGGCGGTCCATCACCGTCAGCGGGTAGTCGTCGGTGTTGAGGATCTCGGTCAGGAACTTGACGACGCGCTTGCGGGCCTCGTCGTTGCAGCCCGAGCAGACCCGCCAGAAGTCGCGGATCGACGAGACGTATTCCTTGCCGGGCATGACCCGCTCGAAGCTGTGCGCCAGCAACGGCGGTGAATCGATCCCCCGTGCCTGGAACGCCTTCTTCATCAGCGGATAGGCCACGAACTCCGTGGTTCCCGGGGCGACGGTCGTCTCGATGAGCACCAAGCAATGCGGCGGGATCTTCTCGCCGATTGTCCGCATCGTCGCCTCCAGCGCGGTCATCTCGACCTCGCCGTCGCGGAGGTTGCCCAGGTCGTGCTTGGTGTAGTCGCATTGGATGTCGACGATGACGCAGTCGGCCAGCTTGAGGCAATCGTTGTTGTAGGTCGCCACGAGCGTCTTCTTGTCGTTGACGCATCGGGCGATCATCGGATCGACCTCGGGGTCCTCGGCCTTGACGGGGGACTGACCGCGGTTGAGCAGCGGGATCTTCCAGTAGCTTCTGGTGCTGGGGCGCTGACAGCCGACGGCAAACTTGTTCGGCCGTCCGGTCTGTTTGTCGACCGTGTCGCCCACGATGGCCGCCATCACCGCACCGACGAAGCCGACGCCCATCACCACGACGATCTCCTGGCCCTCCGCGCGGGCGGCCTCGACGAGGGCGCTGATCCGCTCGAACTCGGCGGCATACTCATCCGGCGTCGGGATGGGAAACTGCTCGCCGGCGGGGCTCGTGGAATACTCGGGCATGTGCGCTCTCCTCTATCGGACCCTACGACACCACCTCGCGCGGGAGGTCCAACAGAACATCGGATACTAGGGACGGCCACTTGATGTTTCAACATCGAGCGACACGATGCAGGCTCGCGCACCACCAGCCTGCCGAGCCAAACATCCCCTCCCGCAATACCTCTCAGCGCGCGGCAGCCTGTGTCGTGGTAGGACGCGCGCCGCCAAAGTCGATCTTTGCTTGACCGGGGCGGACCTTCGGCGGGTTGAGCAGCTTGGCCATCTCCGGTTCGTTCATGTTCTCGGGCGTCACGACGGCCACGCCCGTGTCGATGCGTTTGGGCACGGTCTTGCCGGCCTTGGCGTCGACGATGCTTTTGACCCCGTCGTATCCCATCCTAAACGGGTTCTGAACGACCAACCCGTGGATGACGCCCTTCTTGAGCCCGGCGATCAGGTCGGGCGAGGCGTCGAAGCCGACGAACTTGATCTTGCCGCCGAGCTTTCGCTGTTGGAGGGCCTGCAGGATGCCGGCCGCACTCGTTTCGTTCGAGCCGAAGAACCCGTCGAGCTTCCCCTGGTGGCGCGTCAGGATGTCCTCGGCGGCGAGGATCGATTTCTCCCGCAGCGCGTATCCCCATTTCTCGTCCACCAGCTTCAAGTTCGGGAACTTCTTCTTGAGGGTCTCGCGGAAGCCGGCCTCCCGCTTCATCGTGCTCACGCCGCCGGGCGTGACCATGACCATGGCGACGTTCCCCTTGGCCCCGAGCAACTCGGCCATGCGTTCGGCGCCCAGCACGCCGCCCTTGTAGTTGTCGGTGGCGGCAAACGTGACGTACTTGGAGGGATCCACCTCCGCCCCCGAGTCGAAGACGGTCAAGGGGATGCCCTTCTTGTGGGCCTTGAGGATCACGTCGGACAAGATCTGGCCGTGCGTGGGCGCCAGCACGATCCCGTCGACGCGCTTCGTGATCATGTCCTCGACGATGCTGATCTGCTTCTGGAACGAGCCCTCGTCGGTGGGGCCCTTCCAGATGATGTCCACGCCCAGTTCCTGACTGGCGGCCTGGGCGCCGGCGTGGACGGCGGTCCAGAAGTCATGCGTCGTGCCCTTGGGGATCACAGCGATGGTCATCTTGCCGGGCGATTTCGGCTTGCGCTGGCAGCCGGCGAACACCACGGCGAGGATGAGAGATCCGATGACGTATCTAGCGGCCATGTCGGCTTGCTCCTGTATTGTCTGAAGGATGCTCCATTACGTTCGATGGATCGTGCGGCACGGCGGGCTACTTGCCCAGTTCCTTGCTCCGCCCCGCGGCGGCCAGCACGGCCTGCTTGAGGGCCTCGGGGACGCCGGCGGCTTCCATGGACTCGAGGGCGGCCTGCGTCGTCCCACCGGGACTGGTGACCTGGCGACGCAGCTCCGCAGGATCGATGCCGGTCTCCAGCATCATCCGAGCCGCACCGAGTGCCGTGTTCTCCGCCAGACGCAGCGCCTGATCCGGGCTCAGGCCCGCTGCGACGCCGCCGGCGACGATGGCCTCAGTGAAGTAGTAGTAGTAGGCCGGCCCGCTGCCCGAGACCGCCGTCACCGCGTCCATCAGGCCTTCGTCGTCGAGGACGACGCTCTGGCCGGCGGCGTCGAAGATCTTCTGAACCGTGGCGACGTCCGTCTCGGTGGCGTCTCCGCCGCCGTAGATCCCCGCCACGCCCGCACCGACGCGGATGGGAAGGTTGGGCATGCCCCGGACGACGCGACCCCCCCCCCCACCCAACGCCTCGGCGACCGCCCCGCTCGACCACCCCGCCATGATGCTGATGATGAGCTGGTCCGATCTCAGTCCCGCGACCAGGTCGGAGGCGAGCTCGCCGAAGACCTGCGGCTTGATCGCCAACACGACCGTGTCGGCCGACGCCACCGCCTTGCGGCTGTTGTCGATCGCGGTCACGCCGAACCGCGCCTCGAAGAGCTGTCGGCGCTCAGGCGCCGGGTCGGCGACGATGATCCGGTCCGGCGTGTAGACACCCGCTCCGAGGACGCCGGCGACAATCCCCTCCGCCATGTTTCCCGCGCCGACGAAGCCCAATGCGTAGGGTCTGGCCATCGCGCACACTCCTGGCGTCATCCGTGGATCACGGCGACATTCTAACCGCCCATGGGGACCGGCTCAACGCCGAGGCCGCCGGACGGGCCTCGCCGCGCCGTTGGCGAACATCGGCCAACCATTTGACTTGGAAGCGGTTATGTTTACAATAGGGGTTTGGGCTGTGCGCAGACGGGTTGGGGGGTGAAGGTGTCTGTGTCGATAGAGCCCACGCGGTCGGGGCTGCGCGATCTTATCGGTGTGCAGCCCTCAAAGTGACGGCCGGGGACTGGCCGATGTACGTGAAGGACGCTGGCAGGGAGGCTAGACGAACGATGAACGCTCGAACTGTCATCAGCGCCGTCGTTGTGGTGGCCGGGGGACTCGTCGCCCACGCTGTCGCCGTGCCCAAGCCGAGCCTGGTGCCCAAGTCCTGGCAGCTGCAGTTCGACTTCGTCGACCCGCAGACCATCACAGTCCAGCTGCCTGGGGAAGAGGCCCCCCAGACGTTCTGGTACGTGCTCTACACGGTGATCAACAAGTCAGAGCGGGAGGTGCAGTTCCTGCCGCGTTTCGAGCTGATGACCAACACGATGCAGGTCATGCCGGGCGACCCGGGCGTCCATCCACTGGTGTTCGAGGCGATCAAGCGGAGACACCGTGGCACGCACCCGCTGCTGGTGGAGCCGGTCAAGGTGATGGGCCGTTTGCTACGCGGACCCGACAACGCCAAGCACAGCGTGGCGATCTGGCCGCAGATCGACATCCGGGCCAACCGGTTCACCGTGTACGTGGCCGGCTTGTCGGGCGAGTCGGTTCTGGTCAAGAACCCCAGCTACAAGCGCGGTGAGCCCGAATACGTCACCAAAAAACTGAAGAGCGGAACCGAGATGCGGATCCCCGTCAACCCGAGGTACTTCACGTTGCGCAAGACGCTCGCGATCGAGTACGTTCTGCCGGGTGATGCCAAGACGCGGGCGACGGCACGGGTGGGTCGGCTCTCGAAGAAGTGGATCATGAGATAGGGATGAATCTGGTAGTTGCGGAGTCGTTGAGATGGCACACAAGAAGGGACAAGGATCGAGTCGGAACGGTCGTGACAGCAACGCGCAGTACCGCGGGGTGAAGGCGTTTGGCGGAGAGCGTGTCAAGGCGGGGTCCATCATCGTTCGGCAGTGCGGCACGCCGTTCAAGCCGGGGATGAACGTGCGGCGAGGCCGCGACGACACGCTGTTCTCGCTGGTCGAGGGCACGGTGGAGTTCAAGGGCCGGCGCGTTTCGGTAGCGCCGTCCACCAGCTAACCTCAGATCAGCTCGCAGGCGGATCGTCCAGAAGGGTGGCATCGCGCAGCCACCCTTTTTTCGTCGCAGACCGGGAGGCGTTCGCCGCGGATGTTCATCGACGAGGCGGAGATCCATGTTCGGGGTGGAGACGGCGGTGACGGGTGCGCCAGCTTCCGTCGCGAGAAGTTCGTGCCTCACGGCGGGCCCGACGGCGGGAATGGCGGCGATGGGGGCAGCGTCTACCTCGTCGCGACCGAAGGCCTCGACACGCTGTTGGACCTGAAGGGACGGCATCACTGGCATGCGGAGCGCGGTCGGCATGGTCAGGGCAAGAACATGCACGGCCGACGGGGCCAGGACCTGCGCGTCAAGGTTCCGCCCGGCACGCTCGTGTACGACAACGAGACGGGTATCCTGATCAAGGATCTGGTTGAGCCGGACCAACCGGTGCGGGTGGCCTCCGGCGGCAAGGGCGGGCATGGCAACAAGACCTTCGCCACGCCCACGCATCAGGCACCACGACACAAGGAGGCCGGCCTGCCCGGCGAGGAGCGGACGCTCCGGCTGGAGCTGAAGCTGATCGCGGACATCGGGCTCGTCGGCCGGCCCAACGCCGGCAAGAGCACGCTCCTGTCGCGCCTCAGCCATGCGCGACCCAAGATCGCCGACTATCCCTTCACGACGCTCGAGCCGCAGTTGGGCATCGTCGAGATGTCGGGGTTCCGCCGGTTCGTGATGGCCGACCTACCGGGCCTGATCGAGGGCGCACATGAAGGTCGCGGCCTGGGCGACGCGTTTCTCCGCCACATCGAGCGAACGCGGATCGTGGTGCACCTGGTGGACATCGTGCCTTCCGAGGGCGACCCGGCCGAGCACTATCAGGCCATTCGCGGCGAGTTGACGAAGTACTCCGAGGTCCTCACAGAGAAGCCCGAGTTGATCGTCGCCAACAAGATGGACCTGACCGGTTCGGAGGAGGCGGCCCGAGCGTTCCAGGAAGAATTGGGTAAGGAGATCATGACCATCAGCGCCGTCACCGGCCGCGGTCTTGATCCACTCCTCGAGCGGATCTGGGCATTGGTCGACACGGCGCGTCAACAGGTCGAGGCAAGTGACGAATGACCGTGGGCCGCAGGAGCCAACCTGCGGAGCTTTGCCCTCGGAGCACTATGAGGTGGGATTGCTGTCATGAGACCTGATGAGATTCGCGCCCATCTCCGAAGGCAGCCTTTCCGCCCGATTCGCGTCTACGTCTCGGACGGATCGTTCTACGACGTTCGACACCCGGAGATGACGCTGGTCACACGCACCGAGGTGGTGATCGGTTTGGACGCGGACGACGACGACATCCCCGAACGATCCGCCTACTGCGATCCGATCCACGTCACTCGGATCGAACCCCTCCGCGACGGCAAGCGCAAGCGAACGTCCAAACGCCGCAAGTGAATGCGCCAGCCCGCGCGGTGTTGGCTGATGGCGCAGAGCAAGGCGCACCTTCACTGCGCCAACGAGCAACGTGAGCGCCGCTCAGAGCATTGCCAGGAAGTCCTGCACGGACAGCCCCATGTCATCAATGAGGCCGCGAAGGGTGCCAGGCTTCAGGTCGCGCCCCTTGTGTACGGGGATAACAAGCCGTCGCTTGTCGGACATTCGGATGTAGACTGCATGACTGCCCTTCTGGCGATCGAACTTGAACCCAAGGGCCTCGGCAACTCTGATGACCTCACGCGCCGTTACGACGGGGAGCTTGCTCATGTGCCGATCTCAACCGGCTTGATCAGGAGATCCTCTTGCGGGATGGGGTCGCCGTGGGCCTTGACGCTCTCCAGGTAGGCTTCGATGGCCTCGCGGATGTTGTCCGTCGCCTCCTCCAACGAGTCGCCCTGAGAGTGACACCCCTTCAGAGCCGGACAGTAGGCGTGATACCCCCCATCGTCTTGGGGCTCCAGAATGACCGTGTATCGGTAGGCCACAGTTGCAGCTCCTTCAAGACAGGTGCGGCATTCCCCCCCACGCCGCTGAGACCATTATACTCCCGCACGCATCCCCTTCCCAGGTCGGCCAATCTGGGCACCGCAGGCGTGGGACGTAGGGCGCCGCGGGCCGTCACCGCTTCAGCAGCCAAACCTCTGCGACGTGGGAGTGCTGTCGCCAGTTCAGGTGGGACTCGTCGATCGGGTCGAACGTCAACCTCAGCTTGCCGGACGCGATCAGCGCCTCGGGCACGGGGTACTCCTTGAACTCGCCGATGTTCCTGGAGGTCCGGGTCGGCTCGAGACGCACGCCGTTGGCGCGGAGACGCGGCTCGCCGTTGCCGGTCAGACGGACGATGTAGCTGGCCGTTGGGTCGAGGGCTTCGTAGGCCAACCCGGCGGGCCATCGCATGTGATGATGCCACGATAGTCGGCGACGGCTCCGCCCGTTGTCCCACCATGAATGGCTGAAGCTGTCGTGGCGGAGTTGCTCGGGATCGGTGTTCTCCCCCTCGCCTTTTACGACGTGGGGCGACTTGCCGACGTGGCCGACGTCGTCGTAGAAGCTGCCCGGGCCGGGATCCTCCCAGGTGCGGATGACCTCCAGGCATGCGAGCTTCTCGGCTGGACTGGGCAGCTTGCGGATCTTGGCGAACTCGTCCTCGAGCCACCAGCGGTTGTTGAGCGGGCGGTCGACGAAGTCCATCACCGCGCCGCGCTCGTAGCCGCTCGCGCCGTAGCGCTCGACGCTGGTCTGGTAACCGATCGACTTGAAGGCCGCCTCGGCCAGCTCGGCGACCCGCGCGCGCCATTCGGGACGACATGGGTTCGACGCGGCGCGGCGCAAGATGCCCAGGGCATCGTCCATGGCCCGGTCTGCGCCGGCCCCGTCTGCCCGCGCCAGCGCCGCCATCGCCTGCTTCTCCAGATCGGCCTCGTGCAGCAAGCGGGCGCGGGTGTAGGCGTCGTAGTAGGCCCGCATCAGGTGCACCTGGAAACGCCAGTCGGCCAGCAGCTCGGGATGCCGTCGCTCCAGGTCTTGCCACGTCGCCAGCACGGCGTAGACCGAGCCATTCAGCCCCAGGTCGCCCTTCCAGTTGTTCTCCAAACCGAGCAGCGCATCGGCCGCCGACTCGGCAACGTCGGGGCAGAAGAAGAACCGCGCGTACTGGATCAGGACGTCGCGGACGCTGCAATCCGGGGCCCAGCCGAGCTGGCTCCAGACGGCCTTGTTCACGTCGTCGTTGATGCCGTCGGAGTAGGTCAGGAACCCGTCGGTGTGCGGCGCCCAAAAGCGGAAGATCCGCGCGTACGCCTGCGGCCTGGGGTTAACGGGCTCCCGGCCGAGCGTCATCGCGAAGGCCGGATCCCAGTAGTGCATCTCGAACTGGCACAACACGCAGTGCGTGATGTCGGGATACCACCGCAGGCGGTAGCGTTCGGGCAGGCGCACCCGCGTGTCGGGGATCGGCGGGCTCGACGGTCCGGCCACGACGCCGGCCAGCCAGGTCGGCTTGTGCTGATCGAGATAGGCGTAGAACGCGTCGATCTTCTTGTCATCAAACCCCTGCAGCGAGATCCAGACGCCCGCCTTGGGGTGATGCTTGGCCAGCAGTCCCGCGATATCCTTCAGGAACGGCATGACCAGGTCGGGCGGGTTGTTGCCGGGATCGCCACCAGGGAAGAACACGGCGTCCAGCCTGGGACATGACTTGTAGAAGGCCTCGTGCCTGGCCAGCTCTTCTTTTCGCTTCGCCTGGTCCTTCAGCGAGAAGACCGCCGGCGTCCAGATCCAGTGGTCGACGTCGTACCGCGCGCAGATCTCGCCCAAGCTGACGTTCATCTGGTCGCGCGAGACGCGCATGACCTTGCTCTTCGGCGAATCCTCGAACGGGATGTTCTCGATACAGTTGGCGCCGAAGATGACCAGCTCGCGGATGTATTGGTCGTACTGCTCCGGGGTCCAGGCGTCGTAGGCGTTGGCCCTGGGGCGGAAGCCCAGCTGATGCCCCCGGATGGGATAGGCTGGCGACGCGGCCGCCTCGAACGATGTGTCCAGTCGAATCGCTCCGCGCGCCCACGACAACTCGCGAAGCAGGCGTCCGGCGCCGTACATCGCGCCGCGTCCGTCCGCGCCAGTGACGAAGATGACTGCCCGGGTCGGTCCATCCGAATTCGTCACGACGCGGATGGCGTAGCCCTCCGGCTTCGTCTCGGGCAGATTGTCCCCCTTCCGGACGGGTACGCGGGCGGACCAATCCGGTGGGGCATCTCGGGTCGATATGGCGATGACAGTCTGGGCGTCTTTGGGCCACGTCTCGCGGATGGGCAGGCGAATCTGCGTCCGTCTGGCCAGCTCCTCGACCAGGATGGTGGCCGCCATGGTCTCGGCCGGGCTGCGCTGCCCTGATCGAACCACCACGACCGCCCGCGTCAGATCGATCTGGTCCCCATTCACGGCGACCCCGCTCCCCGCCCCCGCAATCGCCGCTGCCAACGTACCGTAGGGTAGCCAGCGCATACAGTCACCCTTGTTTCGAAGACCGAGCCCGCCAGTTCCCTGCCGTGTCCGCCCGAATCGGCTAGGGGGCCTTGCTTGCCTTCCGCGGGATCTCGCGGAGATAGATGTTCTTGAAGTACAGGGTGTTGCCGTGGTTCTGCAGCTCGATCTGCCCGGTGGGATAGATCGGCTTGTCGCGCTCCCAGTAGTTCTCCATCACGACGTTGTCGACCACGAGCTTGCCGTTGAGCTTCACGGTTACGCGCTCGCCGACCATCTTGATGTAGAACGTGTTCCACTCGCCGATCGGGTTGTCGGCCCGTACGAGCGGCTTGGACGGGTTCTTCTGGTTGTTGTACAGCCCGCCCGAGCCAATGCCCTTCTGGTGGTCGGGGTCCCAGATCTGGACCTGCGGTGAGCCGCGAAGGTAGATGCCGCTGTCGCCCTTCTTCTTGATTTTCCAGTCGACGTACATCTCGAAGTCGCCGTAGTCCTTGGCCGTGCAGAGGCTCCGGCCCTTTCCGCTGAACACCAGCACGCCGTCAACGACCTGCCAGTTTTGCCGCATGATTTTGTCCTGCAGTTTCTGGGCCTTGGCCAACTGCTCGGGCGTCATCTTGGCCCGGGACTTCGGGTTGCCCACCAGGCCTTTCCAGCCGGTCAGGTCCCTACCGTTGAACAAGGCTTTGAACCCCTCGGGCGGGACGTTGTCCTTCTTCTCGGCCGCGGAGGTCGCGCCGAGGCAGACAGCGAGTGCAAGCACACACGACAAGAGGATGGTCCGCTTCATGGTGACGTTCTCCGTTCGATGGCGGTCGTGGCACTGACCGCCACCAGACAAACGAATTCCAAGAGAAGCTAACTTAGCGGCGGGCGCCCGCCTCCGCAAGGCGGGCACACGGAAGGACAACAGATATGGCGCTTTTGGGCCGTTGCTCAGGTCCTGCGATGCGTTGGCATCAACAGAAAGAGGCCCACCGGTTCAGCCTGCAGGCCCCTTGGAGTCATGGCGTTCTCCCAACCGTCCTTCAGACGTGCGTCCGCCGGCGGCGGAGCCAGGCGCTGGCGCCGACCAGTCCCAGGAGGGTCAGCCCGCCCAGTGCAGGATCGGGCGTTACGTGCGCCGTGCCGACCACATCGATCACCATGTTGATCGTCATGGTCTGGAACACGGTCCCACAGGCCTCGAGGGCAAAGAACGTGCCATGAAGGGTCGCCTGGACGACGTCGCTCTCATTGACGGAGGTCGTGATGATCAAACCCAGATCCAGCGGCTCGCCGTTCCAGGTGTGCGTCGTGAACGGCGTATCCATCAGCCCAGTGATGTTCAGAATAGCCTCCATGTAGACGTCGGTGCTGATCGTCCCAACCCCGCCCGGGCCGATGTGGCCGGGCGCTACGGGAGCGAAGTCCAGGAAGTGGGCGCTCTGGGGACCGATGGTGACGGTGATTAGCGACTGGAGCGATACGACCGCCTCGTCGGTGTTGTACAGGTCGCTATCGGTTAGGATGAACGTGTCGCTTTCGCCGATATGGCCGTTGCTGGCGTAGACGGTCACACCGAACGTACCGTCCATGCCCGCGGGAATGCAGTCCGGCAATACGAGGCCGTTCGGATCGTAGAACGTGATGGTTCCGCTGGTGACGTCGAACTCGAGATCCAATGCGTCGCCCAGCGCCGGAACGGCTGCGAAGCAGAGAACTGCCGCGGTCGTGCTGATTCTCATGGGGACCTCCTTCCACCACGCTCTGTGAGGACTTGGCCAGGCAAGTACGCCCGGGGCCAGAACGGCGTCGGCATGAGAACTCCCTCCTACCCCATGCCCTCTAGATAGCTTCAGGCTACCTGCTCACCCTAAGCGGTGTCAACCCATTTTCTCATGGGCTCAACGGCCCCACCACGGTGGGGCCACCCAAACGGGATTGCCTCTCGGTCTCCGAGGGATTGCGTCGCATCAGCAAAACACGACAATGAAACACCCCATCAGGACGCCAGGAGTCCATCGGCCGGACGGAACGGCGCGGGCGATGTCTCGGCGGATCTGGGGGATGTTGGAGGTGAGCACGGATGATCAAGAGTTGCCGAGAGTGGTCGGCCGTGGCGTGTGCGGTCGGCGTTGCCCTGCTGGCGGTTCTTGGGGCGCTGCAGAGCGCCGCCCGGGCAGACGAGCCAGCGCTCAAGCCAGGTCTGCCCTGGGTTCAGTTCCACAGCGCGGACTTCACGCGACCGGCCGAGGCCGGCGTTGATCGACAAGTCAATCTGGACACCGGTGGGCAGATCAACGATTTCTCCCGGTTCTGGCAGGGCCGGATCAAGGCCCCGACGAGCGGGGCGATCACGTTCTCGGCCGAGGCCGACGACGGACTCGAGCTGTGGATCGACGATCGGCCCGTCATCGTCGGCTGGGGGCCCGGACACGCCAGGGAGGGAAACCTGGATGTCCAGGCTGGCCAACTTCTGCCGATCGAGCTTCGGTTCTTCCAGAGCGGCGGGACGGCCCATCTGCGGCTGCATTGGCGGTGGGAGGGCAAGCAGCGGGAACTGGTCCCGGCGTCGGCGTTCTGGCATCGGTCGTCCGACCTGAAGCGAGTCCAAGAGATGATGCAAGGCAAGGCCAAGGTCACCTACCGCACACAGGTCAGAAGCAGTATCTACGGCAGCCCGTCCAAGCCAAAGCCGGCCTCTGCCACGCCGATCCGCCTTCAGCCGGGTCCCCACCTGTTCATCGATGACCACCTCATCGAGACCTGCACAGGAGTCACACGCAGAGTCAATCGCCCGCGCAGGCGTCTGCGCGGCCCCATCGTCACGGGCAAGAAGGGCAAGGGCGACGCGTGCTTCCAGCCCTATCTCGAGGTGATCCGCGACGCCAAGACGGGCCGGTTCCGGATCTGGTACGGCGTGCCGGAAAGCGCCAGCCAATCGCACGTGGCGACCATGGCGTCCGACGACGGAATCCACTGGGTCCGCCCCCACCGCGTCCTGGCCGACCCGTCGCACATCCAGTTCGGCGTGAGCGTGATCGACGAAGGAGCGGGTTTCGGCGATCTGTCGAAGCGATTCAAGCTGGGCTACTACGCCGAGGGCGGCCTTCGCGTGGCCGCCTCACCCGACGGTCTGGCTTGGAAGCCGATCGTTTCGCGAACGGTCCTCGCTCACCGGCACGACATCAACAACATCTACCGCGATCGCGTGCGGAACCGGTACATGGCCATGGTCAGCACGTACCGGACGGGCGACCGCTGGTCGGGCCATCGCCGGATCAGCATGCTGAGCTTCAGCAAGGATCTGGTGCAGTGGCGCCGGCCGTGGCTGGTGATCACGCCCGACGACCGTCTCGACGAGGGCGAGACGCAGTTCTATGGCATGTCCGGGTTCCTGAACCGAGGCGGCCTGTTGATCGGCATGGTCAAGGTGTTGCGCGACGACCTGCCCGCCGACGCCGGTGCGCTACCGCAGGGGATTGGCTACACAACGTTGGCGTGGAGCCGGGACGGCGAGCATTGGGCGCGCGACCGAGAGGTCTTCTTTGACCGCCATCCGAAGGCGGGCGCGTGGGATCACGCGATGGCGTGGATCGACTGCCAACTGCCGGTGGGCGACGAGGTCTACCTCTACTACGGCGGGTACGCGCGGGGGCACAAGGTCAACCGGTTCGAGGAGCGGCAAATCGGGCTGGTCCGTATGAAGCGCGACCGCTACGTCGCCCGCCGGGCTGGTGAGACGGCGGGCACGCTCCGGACCCCATTGGTGATCCTGTCGGGCAAGGGTATGACGCTGAACGCGGACGCCCACGCGGGCGAGATCCGTGTGCAGGTCGTGGACAAGGGGGGCAAGCCGATCGACGGCTTCGGGTATGCTGACTGCCGGCCGATCCAGGTCGACTCGCTGTCCGCCCCGGTACAGTGGCGCGGTCGGTTCGACGCACTCAAGGGCAAGCCCGTGCGTCTCGAGTTCTCGTTGCGCAGCGCAAGCCTGTTCGCTCTGGATGTTCGGTGATCCCCGCCGCACGCGGCGGGGCTAAACGAGGTGCGTCGCCCCGATCGCAGTGTCAGAGCACTAAGCCGGAGAAGGTCAGGACCAGCGTGACCACGATGCCCACGAAGATCGCCCACCAGAACAGGACGTTGGTGTACCACCTGCCGCCGAGGTCCTGGAAGATGTTCATCTGCCGCCAGTTAAACGTGAGCTGATCGGTCACCTGTTCGGGCTTGGGCGGCGCGGTGGCCAAGCTCACGCCGACGCAGATGACCACGCAGAAGGCCCAATTCGTGATCGCCTGCATGGCATACGGCTCGATCCACTTGACGTGATCCGGATCGAACTCGACGTAGAGCTTCATGGCAATCCCGAAGGCGAATCCCAAAAACACGGCCGCCATTGCGCCCTTCCCGTTGATGCGCCGAGACAGGATGCCCAGCAAGAATATCGCACTGAAGGGCGGCGCGAAGAACGCATAGAGCGTCTGGATGTAGACGAAGAGGCTGCCGCCGATGCGGCCGATGTAGCCGGCCAGGACAATCGAGATGACCAGGATGACGACCGAGGACGCCATCCCCATCCGGACGCAGTGTTTTTCGGAGGCGGACCTGTAGAACAGCTGTTTGTAGATGTCGAGCGTGAAGATCGTAGCCGTCGAGTTGAGGACGGAGTTGACGGTCGACTGGATCGCCCCGAAGAGGGCAGCCAGGAACAACCCCCGCAGGCCGACGGGGATCAGCGTCTGCAGCATGTGGACGTAGCCCTTGTCGGCTTCGGGTCGGATCTCCTTCCACGGCAGCTGCATGACCTCGGGATAGGCGGCGAACAGGATCAACCCCGGCAGCACCACAATGGCGGGCATGAGGATCTTCATGTACCCCGCCAAGACGATGCCCATGCGGGCGTGGTACATGTTCTTGGCGCCGAGCACGCGCTGGATCATGAACTGATTGATGACGTTGTACCAGATGCTGACCGAGACCAGGCCCAAGATCAGGCACGGCCAGGGCGTCGTCTCGTGCGTAACCGGCTGGATGACGGACAGCCGGTGATAGTCGTCGACGCGGGCGCACTGCTGGGCGTTTCGCTGGACGACCTCCTGCCAGACGCCGGACTGCGCCTGGTTGCGCTCGATCATCACCCGCCACCCGTCGATGAGCGAATGGCTGTCGCCAGAGAGCATGTAGAGCCCCAGCACCGTCACCATCAATCCGCCGACGATCATGACGATGACCGTGAAGAAATCGGTCCAGGCGACGGACTTCAGCCCGCCGTAGATGGCCCACGACCCGGCAACGACAGCCAGAACGACGATGGCCAACCAGAGATCCCACCCCTCGAGCGACGCCGGCGCCAGTCCGACGCGGCCAAGAACACCCGCCAGCGACGCAACCACCTGGTTGATCGTCGTGCCGAACAGACTCTGCAGCGCCAATCCCCCACCGTAGAGGACGGCAGCCAGGAAGGCGACGACGTTGCTGATCACCGTGACGATCGCGAAGAACTGACGGAGCACGGGGTGGAAGCGCTTCTCCATGAACTCGGGCGTCGTGAAGATCCGCGAGGCCAGCAGGAACGGGATGAAGAACCAGATGAGCACCGAGAACGACAACACGTTGCCCCATTCGGCCATGGCCACGCAGATGCCATAGATGAAGGCGGCCCCGATCATCCCGATGAAGTGCTCGGTGCTGATGTTGGAGGCGATGAACGAGCTGCCGACGACATACCAGGGCAGCGTCCTGCCGGCGAGGAAGTAGTCGTCGGACCGCGTCTTCTCCTTGCGTCCGGCCCACAAGCCGATGCTGCACAGCACGACGAAGTAGGCGCCGAACGCGAGGTAGTCCAACGATTCGAATGCGAACGATTCGGTGCCTTGCATCAGCCCTGCCTCAGAGATCCTCGAAGAGCTTGCCGGCTTGCTGCTCGCAAGCCCGGATGAGCGTATCCAAGGCCTCAGGCCCGAACGGGCTGGACCAGACCTGGTAGATGTCGGTGTCGTGCATGTCGCCCGGACTGACGTAACCTACTCCGCCGTTGACGACCGTCACGACGGCCACGGCGTTCTCGGGCCGACCGAGCCGGAGCTGCTCCTGGAACGTCGAATAGGTCTCGTTCGGATGGGCGACGACAACGGCCTCGCCGATCCGCCAGAACCACGTGGGGACGGCGAACGTCGGCCCGGTGCCTGTCTTCTGCAGCTTGCGGAGCTTTCGGCGAAGGCGTTCGGCCAGGACGCGGTCGGTGCACTCGTCCAGCTGCTTGCGGACCTCCTCGACGGTGGGCAGCGACTTGAGGGGCATCTTGATGTCGACCTGCCTGGCCTTGACGACGCTCGAGGGCTCAGACGCGCGGCGTTTCCACGTGGCGATCGCCGCGCCCGATTCGACCACGCCCGCATAGGTCATGGCCGTCCGCGGCGGGAGCATGGACTCGAGCGTCGCGACGACGCTGTGGCCGAGGTATCGACCGTTGGCGTCCGCGATCGCCGTATCGCCCGTGAAACCTTCGCGCGGGCCCAGGTCGCCCGAGGCCCCCTGTAGGAACAGACACGGCACGCCGTCCGTGTGTGCCTGAACCACCTCGCGCATTGCGCCGACATAGTCGGGCGAGATCAGTTTGTTGTCCCACGCCAGCGTGGTCGCGTGGCAGGCGTAATTGACGAGCGTGGCGATGATTCGTCCGCTTCGGTCCGTGGCGCGGCCAACCAGGAGGGTGTCATCGGCGCGTCGAGCAGGATTGAACCCGCAGACGTACCGATCGGCCTCCGGGTCCGGCAGATCGCGGACTGCCGCCAGGCCGCATCGCCCGTAGGTCCAATCGAGCGTGCCGGATACGATATTCTGCAGCGCTTCGCCAACCGCGCCGATGAGGGCCGCGGTGATCTTCTCCAGGTACGGCCCGACCAGATGTCCGCCGGGCTTGTCGGCGTCGTCGGTGCACAGCGAGCAGGCGGCGTGGGTGTGCGACAGCGCGATAAGGACCCGGGCCGGGTCGAGATCATGCGCGCCGATGACGGCATTGCGAACGCGGACCTCGTCGTCTGTGTCCTGAAACCATCCGGCGTCCAGCGCAGCCAGGACCAATGGAGCCGCGTCGGCCGACTCGCGCAAGACCATGACGCTCGCACACAGCGGACGGTGCACGCCCTCCGCCGCGTCGTGGGCGGCCGCCCCCCACTGTCGCGCATAGATGCCCACCGGCGGCGTGATGTCTCGCTGTGCGACGCCAATCTCAACGGATGCGGACGGGTGGACAATATCGCGGGGCATCCTCTGCGAGGTCATGAGCGGATCCTCTGCCTCAGCCAACCAACGACGCCATCGGGCGCTGCGGAAAGGGTACTCTAACCGCGGCCACGTTGGCGTGCTACCATGCCCGTTCGAGAACGTTCGTGATTGCGCAGTGAGGCATCGGCACGAAGGGCGATCGTGGTTGATATCGATCCGTTGTTGCGTTAGTGTTGAAGTAGGTCATTAGACAGGACCGGCAGCTCTTGACCAACGCGCGGTTAGCGCGTTTGTCATGGGAGCCTATCTATGCCTCCCCCGAAAGGTGAAGTCGCCAACGCCCTTGCCCAAGCTCACTACACCGTGGAGCCGGGAATCCGCGTGATCGCACGGATTCTCGAGCAAGACAATCGGGACGAAGAGGCCCCGGGCAACCCCATCAAGCTGCTGGAGGCAAATGAAGACACGACTGCCGAGGGGATCATACCCATCTTCTTCCCTCCGGACGCAGCTTCGGGGGTCTCCTATCCGAGCGTCGTTATCGAGGTCACACCTGCGGAATACGAGGAGATCCGCCAGAGGCAGCTTTCCCTCCCGAATGGCTGGCGCCTCGGGGAAGAGATCGAGCGAACGATCGCCGAGGCGGTAGACTGATATGGCAACCGATCGCGATTGGCAGCTTGCCTACGCCAAACAAGCGCGTGCCGATCTGCAGGCCTGGCGCGTGCTGGCCCAGGCAGACCTACCGACCTGCCAGCATCTACATTTCCTTCAGATGGCTTGCGAGAAGGTGTGCAAGGCACATCTGTGCGGCCGGGGAACCGACCCCAGGGATCTCCAGAGAAGCCATGCCCATATCAAGAAGCAACTGCCCGCGATTGCGAGGGCGCAATTCGCGCGGGAAGGCCGACAGCAACTACGTGACAACACGTGGATGATCCGCGCCATTCGAAGCCTCGCGCGCAAGATCGAACTGCTCGCGCCGTCCATCGACGATGACGGCAGGCACCCGGCCAACTGTGAGTACCCATGGATTGGCCCGGATGGATCGATCGTTGTGCCGGCGGAACATAACTTCAGCCTGAACCTGTTGCACGAAAGTGGCGGGAGACACCTGATCAAGGTGCTCGCGGCTGCCATCGAGGTCATGCTGCGTCCGTGAGGTGCGTCGAAGCAATCTGATGCCTGCGTCGGATTCGAAACGCTCGCGCCTGCTCCGCGGCGACGTATCCTACCAATCCCCCACGCTGCCGTCGGCGTAGAAGCTGCGTTGCAGGATCTCCTGCTCGAATGGGTGCTTCTTGACCTCGGCCTCGTTGATCTCGATGCCCAGGCCCGGCCGGTCGCTCGGACGGACGATGCGGCCCTTCGGCTCGACGGCGAATCCCTCCGACACGACGTCCTGCCGCCAGGGCGCGTCCTGCGTGACGGTCTCGCAGATGATGTAGGATGGCGTGGCCAGGCCGAACTCGAGCGACGCGGCCGTGCTCACCGGGCCTTGTGGGTTGTGCGGAGCAATCGCAATGCGATAGGCCTCGGCCATCGCGGCAACGCGTCGCGCCTCGCTCAGCCCGCCGACGTGGGTGATGTCGGGCTGGATGATGCTGCACGCCCGCTTCTCGAGCAGCTCGCGGAACGCATGTTGGCTGATCAGGCGTTCGCCGGTGGCGATGGGCGTGGCGACGGCCCGTTGGACCTCGGCCAGGCCGTCTACGCTTTCCGGCCAGCAGGGCTCCTCGAACCAGTAGAGGCGGTAGGGCTCGAGCGCCTTGGCGAACAGCACGCCCATTCGCGGCGAGGGTCGAGCGTGGCAGTCGACCATGAGGTCCACATCGTCGCCGACGGCGTCGCGCATCGCCCGGACGCAGGCCTCGGCGTAGTTGATCGGACGCAGGCCCTCGATGGGCATCGTCTCGGGAACGGCCATCGTCTTGAACGCGGTGAAGCCGTCGGCGACGGCCTGTTGGGCCAGATCGGCGAAGCGGGACGCGTCGGCGGGCGAGGTTTCGTAGAAGTCCTCCATCTTCCCCCCGCCGAGGTGGCAGTAGGTGCGAACGTAGTCGCGGACCGGTCCGCCGAGCAGCTTGTGTACGGGCACGCCGTGGATCTTGCCCGCCAGGTCCCACAGCGCCAAATCGATGCCGCTGATGGCCGTCGCCCGGATGATCCCGTTGCCGTGCCAGAAGTGCTGACGGTACATCATCTGCCACAGGTGTTCGATCCGGGTCGGGTCCTCGCCGATGAGCAGTTGGGCGATGTCCTCGATCGCACCGCAGACCGCTCGGGTATGCCATTCCAGCGTGGCCTCGCCCCAGCCCCACAGGCCGTCCTGGTCAGTCACCACCTTGACGAAGATCCAGTTCCGCATGCGGGCGTGACAGACATGGGTCTCGATGGCCGTGATCTTCATGGGCAACCCTCACCTGTGGGAAGCCGGCGTCCCCCGCCACAAGGGCGACGGGCCACCCGTCCTATGCGTCTTCGTGCGTTTGCCAGTCCTCGATCCGTTTGGCGTCGCCCCAAAGCAGCTCAAGATCATAGTAAGCCCGGGCCTCACCGGTGAACACGTGGACGATGACGTCGACATAATCCGCCAGGATCCAGTAGGCCTCGTCATAGCCTGCCAGGCCGAATCGCACATGACCCAGCTCGCGGGCCTTCTCCTCGACGTGATCGACGACGCTCCGCATCTGCCGATCGCTCGTGCCCGTGCAGATGACGAAGAAGTCGCAGACCTCGCTGATCCCGCGCAGGTCCTGAACGACGATGTCCTCGCACAGATCGGCCTGGGCGATCCGAGCGATCTCGACGGCGAATTGACGGGCGTCTCTGGGTTGGGCCATCGTGCATGAAGATCAACAGCCCACCCACCCGCTCGGGGTGGATGGGCTGTTTCGGTCGTCAGACTACTTGGACACTGGCCATGTCGGGGTCCGTCCCTAGCGCGTGATCCCGAGGAGTTCGCCGATCTGGGGTGCGAACTTGACGATCAGGCCCGCGAAGACCACGCTGACCATACTCATCAGCTTGATCAGGATGTTGAGGCTCGGCCCGGACGTGTCCTTGAACGGATCGCCCACGGTATCGCCGACGACGCCGGCCTTGTGATCCTCGGATCCCTTGCCGCTGATCACCAGATCGGGCGTGCCGGCCTCGATAGCGGCCTTGGCGCGCGGCTCCAACTCGGGAAACCGTTCCCGGGCGTCGGCGCTATCCATGTACTGCTGGGCAGTCGTGTTGGGCGGGAACGTCTCGATCAACTTCTTGGCGTTGTCCCACGCCCCGCCCGCGTTGGCCATGAAGATCGCCACCGCGAACCCGGACGTCAGGCCACCGGCCAGCAGTCCCATCACGCCGGCGACATCGAAGACGAGCCCGACAGTTATGGGCACGACCAGTGCCAGTAGCGACGGGATGACCATTTCCCTCTGTGCTCCGGACGTTGCGATGGCCACGCAGTGGCCGTATTGCGGATAAGACTCTCCGCCGACCTCACATCGCATGGGCCAGTTCTCCGGGTCGCTGATCTTGGCCTCATCCATGCCCTCGCCCCGGAGGAACTCGCGCATCTTGGCGAACTGCCGGCGGCATTCGAGCATCATAGAGCCCGCCGCTCGTCCGACGGCCTTCATCGTCATGGCACAGAACACGAACGCTAGGAGCACCCCGCTGAACATCCCACACAGGACCTTGGGATTCATCAGCGTCACGTCGTAGAAGGCCATATACTGCTGAAGCGTGGCCGGTAGGAGCTTCTTCTTGCCCGATGCGGTCTTCGCATCGAGGTCTGCACCGAACGGCCCGGTGAAGACCTTGCCCGTTGCGGCCTTGTGCTTCTGGATGTGTCGGATGGCCTCGAAACTCACCGGGATGACCGAGACCTTCTCGTCGGCCTTCTTGCCGTCGACGATGACGTCGGCCTGGATGGCGTTGTCGCCACGACCTTCCATGAACGCGGCCGAGACGCCCTTGCCCAACGCCAGGGCGTACTTGCCGTAGCCGATGGCGTAGAAGCTGCCGGGCTTGCATTCGGCGTGGGAGACGACGTAGGCCTCGGCTTGCCGGTCGACACCGACACGGACCTCCTCGACGTAGGCCGCCAGTAGGGCCAGGGCCGTCAGGGCCGCCGAGCCGATCGCGAAGCCCTTGCCCGTCGCGGCGGTCGTGTTGCCCAGGGAGTCGAGGGCGTCGGTCTTCTGCCGGACGCTGGGATCCTGATGGGTCATCTCGGCGTTGCCGCCAGCGTTGTCGGCGATGGGGCCATAGGCGTCCGTCGCCAGCGTAATGCCCAGCGTGCTGAGCATGCCGACCGCCGCGATGCCCACGCCGTATAGCCCGAGCGTGAACTCGCCGAACCCACCGGCGAACCCGAAGGCACACAGGATGGCGACGATGATCGTCGCCAGACTCGCCCAGGTGCTCTTCATCCCCTCGGCGATGCCGCCGATGATGATGGTCGCCGGGCCCGTCTCAGACTGTGAACTGATGCCGCGCGTCGGACCGTACTCGTAACTCGTGTAGTATTCCGTGGCCTGCCCGATGATCAGACCGGCCACGAGCCCGGCCATGATCGATCCCCACACACCCCACCCCCTAACGGGCGTGTCGGCAAACAGGTAGGTGCAAAGGACTGCAGCGACAATGGCGATCAACACAGAACTGCCCAGGACGCCCGTCAACAGGCTTCGCAGCAGGTTCCGCATCGTCGCGCCTTCCTGCGTGCGGACCATGTAGATCCCGATAATCGACAGAACGATGCCGATACCGGCCAGCACCATCGGGGCCGACAGGAGCTTCATCGCCATCTCGCCGGTGTTCTCGACCGACAGTGCCGACGCCGCGGCCACGCCCAGGGCGGCGGTGGCCAGGATCGAGCCGCAGTAGCTCTCGTACAGGTCAGCCCCCATGCCGGCCACGTCGCCGACGTTATCACCGACGTTGTCGGCGATCGTCGCGGGGTTCCGGGCGTCGTCTTCGGGAATCCCGGCCTCGACCTTGCCCACCAGGTCAGCCCCGACGTCAGCCGCCTTGGTGAAGATGCCGCCGCCGACACGGGCAAACAGGGCTTGACTCGATGCGCCCATGCCGAAGCAGAGCATCACGACCGTGATGGTCTCCAGGCTCATCGGCTCAACACCCAGTTTGGGGAAGAGATAGCTGAGGAGCAGGAACCAGCCCGTGATGTCGATCAATCCGAAGCCCACGACGACGAGGCCCATGACGGCACCGGCACGAAACGCCACGACCAGGCCCCTGTTGAGGCTTTCGCGTGCGCCCGCACACGTCCGGTGCGACGCGTTGGTGGCCGTCCGCATGCCCAGATACCCGCAAAGGCCACTGAAAAACCCACCGGTCAGGAACGCGAAGGGGACAAGCCAGTGTTGCGCGTGAAAGCCGAAAGCCATCAGCGCGAGTAGCGCGGATACGACAATGAAGAAGATCGTGACAACCTTGTACTGCTGGCGGAGGTAGGCCATCGCGCCCTCGCGAACGTGGGCGGCGATCTCCTGCATCTCCGGATCGCCCTCGCCGGCCGCCATAACCTGCTTGTAGAAGACCCAGGCGAAAACAAGCGCCAAGATCGAGCCGATCGGCGCGATCCACCAGATCTTCGGAATCGAGATGCTGTCGTGGGCCGCCTCGGCACCACTGGCCGCCGGGGCCGCTGCGCCCTCAGCCATCGCAGTTGGGGGATGCATGAAAAGGCCGATGGCCGCCGCCGCGATCACCAGCACCGCCAAACCAATGCCGTAACGTCGCACAAGCCTCACTGTCCGATCTCCCTAGCTATAAAGACACGTCCCGCCCCAGCAGGACCGGTCCGGCCAGTCCCGGCGGCGGCAGACACAACGAAACACCTGATTCGATCCTGAGACGCTAGACCTGCCGTCACAGAGTGCGGCAAGCATAGCAGACCGACGAGTAATGTCCATGGGTTCTTTGGCAGGCCTGTCCGATGGGTGTCGGCCGGCGGCAACCGACCGACGTCATTGGGAGGTCGAATGCCACGCCTCGCCCAAACTGGCCATCCGACCGTGACGGCCAACCGGTACCGGAACCGGCCTCTCGTCGCGCCGCGCGAGGTGCTGCCCCATCCTTCAGCTCTGAGCGGCCGCCTGGGCCCGCTGCATCCGTTTCAGGGCCTTGCGAAAGCGGCGACGCCGACGCTCGGAGGGCTTCTCGTAGTAGCTGTTGCGCTTGATCTCTTTGATCAGCCCTTCCTTCTCGCACATCTTCTTGAAGCGTCGGAGCATGTTCTCTGCTGGCTCGTTGCCTCGCGCCTTGACTTTGATCATCCTGCGAACTGTCCTTTCTGCGATAGCAATCCCGTACGCGCTGTCGGACTCCTTGCCGGGCTTGCCTCCCTGCACCGTGCCCGCTGACCCGGACTTTCCGGGGTGACCCGCCGGAATGGACGTCGGCCTGGGTAACCCCACTGACGGCCCGGGTCGGGCCTCCGCCTCGATCCAAGATTCCCTGCCCGGTCCGGGAACCGAACAGTATAGTACACTATCGGCATGCTCATCAATAGGAATGTTGCCCCCCAAGCCGTGCGCGGGGAATATCACCAGTTTAAGATACCAATATATGACAATCCAGAAAGCAGAGGCCGTTCCCCGCGCTGACGCAGCACGGTGCACCCCACGGACTACTCGATCAGGTAGTACATCGTCTTGGCCCGAGGGCCCATCTCGAACCGCAGACACCCCCCTGCCACCTCTGCGGGGACCTCGGCAACACATTGGCCCAAAGGACCGAGGCCGCGAACCGTCAGGTCTCTGCGGGAGGTCCGGATCGACACGTGACCGCGGACCGGCTCGATCAGGATGGGCCCGTGCCCGGCGGCAATCTTGCGCGTGTGGAACAGGTCGTAGACCATGCCCGTGTTCTCGGCCCGGCTGACCGCCGTCAGCAGCAGCCGTCCGCTCCGGCCAATCGGGTCATCCGTCAGGGAGCTGATCGCGACGGCCGCGAAGGGCGTGTGGACCTTCAGCTCGACGTCGCCCAACCGAACCGGACGATCCAGCGCCCCCAGGAACCCCCAGGCGGCCTGCGTGCGGGGGGTGTTGATTGTCGCCACGCCCGCACGCCAATCCCTGTGGTACTGCCCCGTGTCGCTCGCCACGGTGTGCGCCGTGATCGGCAGGATGGAGCGGCTGAGCGGAACGGCTTGCCATCCCGACGGGGCGTCCCTCCCCGCGGCTGTTGCCAACACGCTACGCTCGGCAGCCACATCGTAGACGGAGCACCGGGCTGGCGTGGCAGGCTTCTCGGCGTAGATCTTCTTGTCGGGGATTTGCACTGCCAGTCGCCGCCGGGCAGGTTCCACGTCCGGCCGACGGACCATCAACGCAGCGTGGTAGAACAGCCCGAACAGACACGGATCGTTCAACGTGTCGAACGGTCCCGACAGGCTGTCGACGGCTGGATACGAGTAGTGGGCATAGGTATAGATCAGCGCCCCACCCCATCCCTGAAGCGCCGCGACGGATGCGACGGACAACGGCATCTCGGCGCGGAATTCGTTCGGCCAGGGCTGGCCCCATTCGCTGCAGAAGAACGGTTTGTCGGGCACGCGCTGGAAGGCCAGACGCCCGAAGATGGTCTGCCGGCTGCGAATCATCACGCGGTTGCGAATCCGCGTGTAGTTGTCCCAGCAGTGGTCCCAATAGCCATGGCTGTCCGTGAAGTCGACGGGCTCCAGCGCAGCCACCAGCCCGGCGTTGATGGTCCAGTTCGATCCCGTGATCGGCACACGCACCCCCAGCGATCGGCAGAGGCGCATCATCCGCTCGTTGTACGCCCGTTGGATCTCGGTGAAGAACCGCATCAGCGGGGGTGTCTTGTGCGTCAGGTCCATCTTGCCCTCGGGCAACTTGACCTTGCGCTTGGCGGCCCAGGCGCGGTAGCGCTTCTCGAACTGCGAACGATACGGCTCGACCTTGATGGGCTTGCAGAACACGTCGTTCTCGTTGACCAGGGCGATCATCGCGACGGCCGGGTCGTCCTTGTAGGTGAGCTTCGTGTAAGGGTTCGCATGCGTCAGAAACTGGCGCGCGAACGCCTCCTGCAGCCGGATCAGGTGTTCGTCGAAGTTGGTATACGGCTTGCCGCCCAGTTCGAGCTTCTCGGCCGATGTCACGCCGTCCGACGCGTCGAACGTCCGCGTGCTGAGCAGATCGAAATACACATAGATGCCGTTCTTCTTGAGCTGTGCGATCAGGTAGTCCAGCCGGTCCATCATGGCCGGGTTGAGTTGGCGCGTTCCGTTGCCCTGGCGCTTCGTCCGGAAGAGGTTGTCGCTGGCATACCCCGCGTCGGCCTGATGGATCCGCACCATGTTGACGCCGTACCGGGCCAGACGCCGGGCTGTGATCTCCGCGTCGCGATGCGGCGGCAGGTTCTGTTCGGCCGAGAAACACGTGCCCCAGAACCGCGCCGGCGTCCCGTCCTTGAAGACGAACCGGCCGTCGCGGATCTGAAGGAAACCGTGTCCCCCCGCCGATCGATCGTTCAGGAACGATAGATCAATCGCGCTGGTCGCCCACGGCAGCGTGAAGGGGATCCAGTCCTTCGTGTCGGTTCGGTGGGCCCAACCGGCGTCGTGGAGCACGACGGCGTGCGGGCGGTTCGGGCGAAGCTGCACACGTGCCTCCGAAACCGTGCCCGCTTTGACCAGCATCCCGTCCTTGTTCCGCGCGAATTGCATCCGTAGATGGTACGTCTGGCTGTCCTCCGCTCGCCGGTCCTCGACGCGGAGCTCGATCGGCCGATCGAATCCGAGCGTAAAGCCGAGCGGATGACCCGGGGCCACGGCGACGCGGTTGACCCGGAACGTGCCGATCTCCGACTTGGCCGGCGGCTCCCGCGCGATCATCAGTGTTTGCTGCGACGTCGGTGACTGGGTCGTTGGTGCCACGGCGGACGTCGTGGTCGTTCGCGGACCGATGAGGACGATCTGCTCACCAGCGAATATCTCCGTCCGCAGCGCCCAGGTCACCTGATACGCGTTCAATCGGCAGTCGCGCGGGAACTCGATGTGGTAGCTGAGGTCGAGCCCGTCTGGGACCGAACGGGCCACCTGCTTGAACCGCATCGACGTGCCGCCCTCTCCCTTGACCGGGATCATCCCGCGGATGGTTCGTTGATCGGACGCGGTCTCGCACCAGCCCACTGTGTCGTCCTGGGCGCTGTAGGCCCAATGGAGGCCTTGAACGGCGATGCCGGCGGAGGCGTAGTCGCGCTGCTGGTCGCGCAGCCACAGGCGGCCGTTGGCATCGAGGAGCAGACTGGGCTGCGTGCGGTCGAATTCCGGGCGCCATCGGGCGGCGAGCCGCTGCGCCTCTTCAGGTGAGACGATGGAGAGCGTCAGTCGGCGTCGCGTCGTCGCGCCGGCGGGCACCTTGCCCTCGCCGACCATCCGCACGTTCACGCCGAACCCCTTGCCCTCCCATTGACGATAGTCCATGAAGCTCAACATCGTGGGTTGTCGCGTGCGGATCAGCAGCACTCGTTGAGGATCGAGCTCGGCGGCAACGGCCCACCCGAAGTGCTCGGAACGAACGGCCTGGTCCTTCTTCGGCAGTTCGACCCGCGCCTCAGCCGGGTAGAACGTCAGCCGCCGCCCGGCGAAGGCCGCTGCAGGAAGGTGCAGCGACACGGCTTGCAACTTGATCTCGTTGTCCTGTTCGAAGGTGGTGGTGTAGTCGACGACGAAGGCATCCCTCTCCGGTCGGACTTTCTGTTCGAACGCCAGATGCCCCTTGTTGCCCTTGGGCATCGGAAACGCACCGCGGAACCGGCCGGGGGCCAGCTTCGCTGCGGTCGGGGCCTCTTCCTGCCCGGCATGGCGCCATTGGTGCCCGTGGCAGCTCAGCCCGCCGGTGAGGACCGTTTGGCCGTCCACCTTCACGTCCAGCCAGCCCGTCGGCTCACAGTCCACCTGCAATCCGCCCTCGCACGCCGCCACGGCAACGGACAGCAACCAGACCATCGTCGCGCTCATCGTTTGACCCCTCGACAGGAACGGCGTTGCAGGATAGTCGCCCCTGCTCGACGTGACAACGCGAACGCCGAGTTGCGCGCGAATCATTGGCAACACCCCCGCGACGATGGTACGCTCGTCCATCACGATGCCCAAGGACCTGCCATTCTGGGAAGCGCCGGCCCAGGTGGAGCGCTTCGCCTCGCTGGAACCGGACAATTTGCTGCTGGAGCTGCTCACAGAACACCGGAACACAGACAGGCTCTGGGCGCTGGACCTCGGTTGTGCGGGCGGGCGGAATACCGAAGCCCTGGTCCGTGCGGGCTGTCAGACCGTGGCCATCGATCTGTCGGTCGCGATGTCGGGGACAACGCGCGACCGACTCGCGCAGCTCGGCAGGTCCAGGACCCGCCCTCCCATCGTGATCCGGAGCCGGTTCGACAAGCTGCCCGTGGCGAGCGGGCGTTTCGACCTGGTCGTCGCCATCGGTATCTACATCCAGGCAAACAGCGACGCCGAGCTCTGCGCCGGTCTGTCCGAAACCTGCCGCGTCCTCAAGCCCGGCGGACGCGTCTTCGTCGCGATGTGGTCTACACAAACGCTTCCCGCAGACGCGCGGCGCGTCGAAGGCCAGCGATTCGTCTACGCCTCCCAGCCAGGGGAAAGACGATGCCGTCTCAATCAGGAGGAGTTGCTGGACCTGATGGCCCGGACAGGCATGTTCCCCGACCGATCCATCACGACGCGACACCCCATCCGCGACGGGCGGCCGCATGAATCGCTCGTCGGCGTCTTCGTCAAGCGGTGATGCCAGGAACAACGACGTGTAGCAAAGACAGCCGGCTCTGTCAGCCGATCGCGCGGATGATCACCAGGTCCAGGATGATGGCTACGATCAGGGCGGCCGTCAGCTTGAACCAGAGCGGCCATCGCTCGGGGTGGATCAGTGTGGCGACGTCGGTGGCGTCGTGGACGTCGATCTGGTCGATGTCGTCGAGATGGCCGGCCTCGCGTTGGGCCTCGGCGATCAGCAGGCTGGCCTGGAACGGCTTGATACCGATCTGGGTGGCATAGCGCATCAGCTTGCGCCGACGGCGGTACGGGAGCGGACCGCGCTGCAGCTCGTCGGCCACCATGCGCTTGAAGATCTGCTCGAACCCGAGCCGGGTGAACGGGACTGGGGTTCGGGTCTCAGACACCAGGGCTGCAGGAGGCGCGTCAGGACCGGTCTCGGTGTGTGTGTCTACGGGTCGCTCAGGCATGCTCCCTCCCCTCCTCTACATAAGCATAGCGCGGTCTGCGGCCGAGTCCAACCGGAGCAGATAGACCCGCAACCGGATTCCTATGCCGATCCCGGTCGGACCTGCAACGCATGGGCAAACGGTCTAATAGTATCGGACTTCCGGATTGCGAGCGATGGGAGCGAAGGTAGTGAAGGCATCTGACCGCGACGGGCCGTTGACCCCTTGGCGAACCTGTGCTAGCCTCAAGTTGGCGCGGATGCCGGAGAGTCCAAACGCGACCTCCTGGCGGCATGTGTCCTTTTGCGTAGGCAAAGCGTCCGGACCCCAGGAAGGTCCTTATCCATGAATCACGTCGAAGACGCACTCAGCAGGAGGGGGTTTCTGGGCGCGCTGGCCGGCGGCGCGACCGCCGTGGCTGCGAACGCCGCCGCACCCAGCAGCAAACCGACAACGGCCAAGCACCGGCCGAACATCGTTCTCATCATGACCGACGATCAGGGCTACGGCGACTTGGGCTGCCATGGCAACAAGGTGCTCAAGACGCCGAACCTGGACCGGCTGGCGTCCCAGAGCGTCGAGCTCAGCCAATTTCACGTCTCGCCCGTCTGCGCGCCGACGCGGGCAAGCCTGCTGACCGGGCGGTACCACCTGCGTTGCGGGGTGTGGAGCGTCTCCAACGGGCCTGAGACGATGCGGAGCGACGAGATCACCCTCGCCGAACTGCTCGCCGCGGGCGGGTATCGCACCGGGATCTTCGGCAAGTGGCACCTTGGCGAGTACTACCCCTGGGTGCCGAACGCCCAGGGCTTTCACGAGTTCGTCGGCTTTAGGACCGGACACTGGGAGAACTACTTCGACACCACACTCGAGCGAAACGGCAAGCCCTTCAAGACAAAGGGCTACATCACCGACGTGATCACCAACGAAGCGGTCAAGTTCATCGAGAACAACCGCGACAAGCCCTTCTTTTGCTACGTCCCCTACAACGCCCCGCACAACCCGACGCAGGTTCCCGACCGATACGTCAAGCCGTACGAAGCGGCGGGCGTGAAGGGGGAGACGGCTCGGTACTACGGAATGATCGCCAGCCTGGACGAGAACATCGGCCGGCTGCTGGCCAAGCTCGACGAGCTGAAGCTCGCCGACAACACGATCGTGATCTTCCTGACGGACAACGGTCCGAACGGCGCGCGCTACAACTGCGAGATGCGCGGCGCCAAGGCGAGCGTGTATGAGGGCGGAATCCGGGTGCCGTTCTTCATCCGCTGGCCCGGGAAGCTCGCGGCGGGCAAGAAGGTTGACACGATCGCCGCCCACATCGACGTGCTGCCGACGTTGCTGGAAGCGTGCGGGCTGGCCAAGCCGAAAGCCCCCCCGATCGACGGCCTGAGCCTGATGCCGCTCCTGCGCGGCCAGGCAAAGGGCTGGACGGACCGCATGCTGTTCTTCCACTGGAAGCGGAGCATGAAGCCCGAGCCCCACATCACCGGGGCGGTTCGAACACAGCAGCACAAGCTCGTGAAGGGTAAAGAGCTGTACGACCTGCAGGCTGACCCGGGCGAGAAGAAGGACATTGCCGCTCAGAACGCCCAGACGGTCGCCAAGCTCCGCGCCGCCTACGAAGCCTGGTGGAAGGACGTGACGGCCAAGCGCGGTTTCGTCCTGCAGCCCATCCCGGTCGGCCATCCCGAGGAGAATCCTGTTACGCTTCAGGGCCACCACGTGAACTTCCACGGCCAGGTGAAGTTCGCGGGTCACGGGTTCGCGCACGATTGGATCACGAACTGGACGCGAACCGAAGACTTCATCGACTGGGACATCGACGTCGTCCACGGCGGGCGGTACGAGGTCAGCGTCACCTACCGGTGTCCGAAGGCCGACGCGGGATCGAAGATCAAGGTCAGCGTGGGAGCCGCAAGCGCGGACAGCACGGTGCCGGCCGCCGAGCTAGCTCAGGGCGCGTGGGCCAAGCACCGGATCGGAACGCTCGAGCTCAAGCCCGGCCGGACCCGGTTGAGCATCCGGGCCCTGACCAAGCCAGGCAAGATCGTCCTAGACCTGGCCAGCGTGGAGCTCAAGCGGCTCTAGGGTCTGAGTCGGTGGCTCCCTGTCGTTTTGCAGCGCATCCTGTCGACGGGCGTTCCTACGCTGTTGAGAGTGAGGGGTTAGGGGTTAGGGGTTAGGGTTCAGGAGTCAGGGGCTCCCAGACCCTAACCCCCAATCCCTAGCCCCTTCGTTCAGTTGCGATCGAAGGCTACGTTGGAGAAGAGACCGTGGTGAAACGAACTTCCAGCGGCGCAGACGCAAAACCGGGCGAATCGTCGGTGAGCCGTCGTGGGTTTCTGGGCGCCGTGGCCGGCGGCGTGTCGATGCTGGGCATGCCGGGTCGATCCGCGGGCGCCTCCGAGTCGAAGCCCGACCGTCGGCCGAACTTCGTCGTCATCTTCACGGACGACCAGGGCTACCAGGACGTGGGCTGCTTCGGGTCGCCCGATATCAATACGCCCTGTCTGGACAAGATGGCGGCCGAGGGAAGGAAGTTCACCGACTTCCACGTGGCCGCCCCGGTCTGCACGCCGTCGCGGGCTGCGCTGCTGACGGGCTGCTATCCGCAACGCGTCAGCCTACCGCACGTCCTGTTCCCCGCATCGAAGAGCGGGATCAGTCCGAACGAGGTTACGATCGCCGAGCTGCTCAAGACGCGCGGCTATGCGACGGCCTGCATCGGCAAGTGGCATTTGGGGCACCTCCCGCCGTTCCTGCCCACGCGGCACGGGTTCGACAGCTACTTCGGAATCCCCTACAGCAACGACATGCACAGCGAGAAGCGCAAGGAACCACCCATCCCGCTGATGCGCGACGAGAAGATCCTCGAGCAGCCGGCCGTGCAGGAGACGCTCACCGAGCGATACACCGCCGAGGCCATCAAGTTTATCACCGCCAACAAGGATCGCCCCTTCTTCGTCTACCTACCGCACACGATGCCGCACACCCCGCTGCATGTGTCAGAGCGGTTCAAGGGCAAGTCCAAGCGCGGGCTGTACGGCGACGTGATCGAGTGCATCGATTGGGGCGTGGGGCAGATCCTCGAAACGCTGGCCAAGCTGGGGCTCGACAAGCACACGCTGGTCGTCTTCACGTCGGACAATGGGCCGTGGCTGGTCAAACGCGAGCACGGCGGCGCCGCGCTGCCCTTGCGCAGCGGCAAGGGCACGACATACGAGGGCGGCATGCGCGTGCCGTGCATCATGCGCTGGTCGGGTCGGATCCCGGCGGACAGCACCTGCGGCGAGTTGACCAGCACGATGGACCTGCTGCCCACGTTCGCCCGACTGGCCGGGGCGAAGCCGCCCGCCGACCGCGTCATCGATGGCAAGGACATCTGGCCGCTGATGGCGGGTGCCAAGGGCGCCAAGACGCCGCACGATGCGTTCTTCTACTACCACGGCCTGCATCTGCAGGCGGTCCGATCGGGCGACTGGAAGCTCATTCTCGAGCGCACGGAAAAGCGGCGCGGCAAGAAGCCGCCGCGCAAGATTGCCCAGGCCCTCTACAACCTCGGCGAGGACATCGGCGAGAGGAACGACGTGTCCGCCGCGCATCCCGACGTGGTCAAACGGCTTCTGGCACTCGCCCAGCAATGTCGCGAGGACCTGGGCGACAGCAGCAAAAGCATCCTGGGCAAGGGTCGGCGCCTGGCGGCCACGTTGTGACCGCGCAGGGGCCCCATCGTCCGGGGAGTAAGGGCACGCTCCTCGGGAAAGGAAGCGAAGATGGACGACATGAATATCGATCGACGTGACTTCATCCGTCGAGTGGGGCGGGGCGCGCTGGGTCTGGCGGGATCGTCGGCCTTGCTGGGATCTCGATCTGCGCTCGCCGCGGCCGCGAGGCAACAGAAGCTCAACGTCGTCTTCATTCTCATCGACGATCTGGGGTGGAAGGACGTCGGCTGCTACGGTGCTAATCTCTACGAGACGCCCAACATCGATCGGTTGGCCGGTCAGGGCATGCGGTTCACCGACGCGTACGCCGCCTGTCCGGTCTGCTCGCCGACGCGGGCGAGCATCATGACCGGGCGTTATCCGGCACGGCTGCACCTGACCGACTGGATCGCGGGGCACAAGCGTCCCTGGGCCAAGCTGACGGTGCCCAAGTTCAATCTGCAGCTGCCCGCCGACGAGGTGACTCTGGCCGAAGCGCTCAAGCCGGCCGGCTACGTCTCGGCCAGCATCGGCAAGTGGCATCTGGGCGACAAGGGCTACCATCCCACGGATCAGGGCTTCGACGTCAACTTCGCCGGCACCAAGTGGGGCGCGCCGCAGCGCTACTTCCACCCCTACAAGCGGATCAGCTATCCGGCCCGGCTCGAGAACGAGTACGTCACCGACCGGCTGACGCTCGAGGCCGAGGACTTCATCGAGGCCAACAGGGACAAGCCCTTCTTCCTCTACCTGTCCCACTTCGCCGTCCACACGCCGCTGCAGGCCAAGAAGGACAAGATCGCCAAGTACAAGGCGAAGATCGCCCGGATGGGCTTGAAGCTCAAGCCGGACATCGCTGGTCGGCGAGCGATCTATGCCGCGATGATCGAGAGCATGGATGAGAGTGTCGGTCGGGTCATGTCCAAGCTGGACGCGTTGAAGATCGCCGACCGCACGGTCGTCTTCTTCATGTCCGACAACGGTGGGCTGGTCCGGGGCGGAATCACCTCGAACGCTCCGCTTCGTGAAGGCAAGGGCACGATGTATGAGGGCGGCATCCGCGAGCCGATGATCATTCGTTGGCCAGGCGTGGTGAAGCCCGGCAGCATGTGCAGCACGCCGGTCATCAGCACCGACTTCTTTCCGACGATCCTCGAGATGACCGGTCTCGAGCCTGATCCGAGCCGGGCGCTCGACGGCGTGAGCCTCGTGCCGCTGCTCAGGCAGACGGGCGCGATCGCGGAAAGGCCGCTCTACTGGCACTACCCGCACTATCACCCCGGCGGTGCGAGGCCGAGCGGCGCGATCCGGCAGGGCAACTTCAAGCTGATCGAGCGCTACGAAGACGGTCGGTTGGAGCTGTACGACCTGAAGCAGGACGTCGGCGAGAAGCACGACCTCACTGACAGGATGCCTGCCAAGGCCGCTGAGCTCCGCAAGATGCTGCAAGACCACCTCAAAGCCGTCAACGCCCAGATGCCCACCCCGAACCCGAACCACGATCCCGCCCGAGCGGACGACTGGCCCGGCCGGCGCCCTAGGCGACCGAAGGCCAAGAAATGAGCGGCCATTGCCCGAAGGGGGTGAGCGTTTGCACGCCCGGTAGTCTGGGGGGGCGCGTTTCTATAGAATGCTCGCGACTCGGAAGGTGATTCTGGAACGGAGGAGGCGTCCATGGACACGATGCAAGCGTTCGGACTGGGACTGGGGAACATACCGCTACTCAGCTCGGCGAAGACGCGATCCATCTCAGCCGAGAACCCAAACGGCGAGATCGGCGGTGGCGCCAAGACGGTGCCGGATGAAAACGGCGCAGCCGCCAGGCTCGGTCAGGGGTGGAAGGTCCGACCGTGCATCACCCTCGAGGCCGGCACGACCGAGCCCCTGGCGGACATCACCGGACCGGGGACGATCCAGCACATCTGGATCACCGTCGATCCGAAGGCCTATCGCGATTGCATCCTGCGGTTCTACTGGGACGGTGAGGCCACGCCGTCGGTCGAGGTGCCGCTCGGCGACTTCTTCGCCTGCGGGCATGCCTTGCGGACGAAGGTCAACTCGCTGCCCATCGCCGTCAACCCGTCGGGCGGGTTCAATAGTTACTGGCCGATGCCGTTCCGCAAGTCTGCCAAGATCACCGTCGAGAACCAGCGATGGGAGGACATCGGTGGCTTCTTCTATCAGATCACCTATGCGCTGGGCGACGTGCCTGACCACGCGGCCCATCTTCACGCGCAGTGGCGCCGCGCGGTCACCGACCGCAGCAACCCCGACCACGTCCTGCTGGACGGCGTGAGGGGCCAGGGCCATTACGTCGGGACGTACCTGGCCTGGACGCAACTGTCGAACGGCTGGTGGGGTGAGGGCGAGATCAAGTTCTTCATCGACGGCGATGGTGAACACCCGACGATCTGCGGCACGGGGACGGAGGATTACTTCGGCGGGGCGTGGGGATTCTACGGTCCGGAGAACCGCGAAGAGGGCTTCTCGACCGCGTACCTCGGCCTGCCGCTGATCCGGCACGTCATCAACGAGGTGCCCAAGTACGGGTTGTATCGCTGGCACATCATGGATCCGATCCGGTTCGAGCAGGACCTCCGCGTGACGATCCAAGCGCTGGGCTGGTGGCCGGACGGCAAGTACCAGCCCCTCGCCGACGACATTGCCTCGGTTGCCCTGTGGTACCAGACCGAGCCCCACGGGGACTTCCCAGACATGCCAGCGCCGGAGCAGCGCTGGCCCAGGTGACAAGGCGTCGGAAACCCGTCGGCGGCATCGGTCGTCTGTCAGGGGACGAGCAGTGGCCACAGTGCTTCGGGCAAGCGGATCGACGCGGTTGCTCCTGGTGGCGGTCTTCGCAGGCTCGACGTTCATCAGGAACGCGGCGGCAGTGGACGCGGACCGCGGGGTGGGGCCGGTCAAGGCGCAATCAGAAGGTCAAGCCATTGTCCTCGGTCCAGGCCCACACCTGTTCCTTGATGACTATCTCATTGCGGAAATGACGGGGCTGACGTTTGCGGTTCATTCTCCGGCGAAGTACGCGCACAACCCCGTCATTCCCGCCAAGAACAAGTTCACCTCCCTGGACAAGACGACGGCACCGACGACGGTCCTGCCCGATCTGGCGAACGACGGGCTGCGGATGTGGTACATACCGCACAGCAGGAGTGGGGGGGGATACCACCTGGGCTACGCCACCAGCAAGGACGGGATCCAGTGGAAGTTCCCCGATCTGGGGGTCGTCGATTTCCAGGGCAGCAAGCACAACAACCTGGTGGTCAGCCACGTCATCGGCGGACGGGTCCTGTTCGCTCCGCACGCTCGAAGCAAGGCCGAAACGTACAAGGCCGTGTTCTATCGACATCGCCCAGAGCCGGTCGGATTCTCGGTGGCCTTCTCGCCGGATGGGCTTCGCTGGGGGCCCCTCGTGTGGATCAAGGAGCTTGACGATTCCGGCAAACGATTGGGCACCGGCGCGAGCGACGTGGTGAATGCGTTCTACGATCCCGTGCGACGGGAGTATGTGTCGGTCTTCAAGATGTGGTCGGTCGAAGGGGACTACACCATCCCGGTCAAGCGCGGTGTCCCGCCTCCCCGCTGTGGTCGACGCATCCTGGGGTTGAGTCGCAGCAAGGATTTTCGCCGCTGGTCGCAGGCCCGGGTCATCCTGAAGCCTGACGCGAAGGACCCAGCGACGCTCGAGTTCTACGGCATGCCGTGCGTGATCCGGCGGGGAGACCTGTTTATTGGCTTCCTGCCCTGCCTCATCGACGACGCCCCGCCGGACGGGATCGGCTGGACCGAACTGGCCGTCAGCCGCGACGGCGATCACTGGCAGCGCATCCGCCGTCCGTTCCTGCCTCGATCGAAGGAGACGAAGGGGGCGAAGGACCATGCGATCGCCTGGATCAGCGAGGTTGTCCGGGTCGGCGATCGGGAGCACGTCTACTACAACGGGCTGGAGTACGGCCACAAGAGCGGCGGGCGGTTCGGGTGTCTGGCGTTGCTGCGCAGCGACGGATTTGCCTCGCTCGGGGCCGGGCAGGGGGGAGGGACGCTGCTGACCAAGCCCGTGTCGCTCCGGACCGGAGTGACCGGGGTCATAGCCCTGAACGCGGATGCCCAGGGGGGGACGATCAGGGTCCAGTTGCGCGACGGTAGCCGCGTCTTGGCGGGCTACGCCTACGCCGATTGCGACCCAATCACGGTGGATTCCGTGTCGATCCCCGTACGCTGGCGCGGGAAGTCCGAGCTTCCCAAGACCGGACGCCCGTTCCAGATCCAGTTCAGCATCAAGAACGCCAGGCTGTTCGGGTTTAGTTTCTGATGGCCGAGCCGACAAGCGATCCAGATGCACCCGTCCTGTCGTACGCAGGCGGATCGCCGACGCGCGAGTCCTATCGACCGGCTTCTGGTGTCAGAAGAACCGAAGCGGCGGCCACCAGCGCCGTGCCGATCGTCGTCTGGGGGCTCCTCCTCAATTGCGCGGGATTCAGCGGCTGCACGGACGCGATCCTCTCGGGCCTGACACCCGGCAGCAAACCGCTTGCGGAGGGGATCCTGTTCTCGATCGGGTACGGGTTGCCGTTCGTCTGCAACGCGCTCTACGCCGCCAGTTACGGCGCGACATACGGGATGAGGAACCGGAAGGTCGTGTATCGGAGCACCGACGGTCGCCCGATCAGCGGGGCGCATCGTTTCGTCCGGGCCTTGGTGGGCGTGGCGCTTCTGTGGCTGCTGCCGGTCTCGATCGTCGTTGCGATCATCGACAAGCGCAAGCGTTCGCTGGCGGACCTTGTGTGCGGGACGACGGTGTGGATGATGGTGCGTGCCTGACAAGGCCGTCGGTGGGTTGACGTATCGGAGCAGGAGATCGGTGCAATGACGAATGAGACGCAAGGCGGCGGACTGAGCCGCAGGGAGTTCGGCGCCCGGATGGGCGTGGCCGGTGCGTGTCTGGCGATGGGCCGGCCTCGGGCCTCCCGCGCCGGAGAGCCCGGGAAGGACCACAGCAAACCGAATATCATCTTCCTGCTGACCGACGATCAGCGATGGGACGCCATGGGCTGCGCGGGCAACCCCATCATCCAGACGCCGAACATGGACAAGCTCGCCGGCAGCGGCGTGCGGTTCGAGAACGCCTTCGTCACGACCTCGATCTGCATGGCCAGCCGGGCCAGCATCTTCACCGGGCAGTACGAGCGCAGACACGGTTGCACGTTTGGGACGGGGCCGTTGTCTGACGAGTCAATGAGCCAGACGTATCCCGCGTTGCTTCGAAAAGCGGGCTATCGAACGGGCTTCATCGGGAAGTTCGGGGTCAGCGTTCGCAAGGCCCGTCGGTGGTTCGACGTGTGGCACGGCTTCGCAGGACAGGGCAAGTACGAGAACACAGACAAGCAGGGCAACTACAAGCACTTGACACGGATTATGGGCGACCAGGCCGTCGGGTTCATCCGTGGATGCAAAGCAGATCAGCCGTTCTGCCTGTCGGTCAGCTTCAAGGCGCCGCACTGCCAGGACGGTGACCTGCGCCAATTCATCTACGACCCCGCGTACAAGGATCTGTACCGCGACGCGGAGATCCCGGTCCCCAAGACCGCCACGGCCCACCACTTCGATCGCTTGCCCGAGTTCCTCAAGAAGAGCGAGGGCAGGAAGCGCTGGAAGATCCGGTTCTCCACGCCCGTAATGCACCAGGAGTCCGTCAAGAGCTACTATCGCTTGGTCACGGGCGTGGATGCCGCCATCGGCCGGATCCGCGACGTGTTGAAGCGTCGCGGCCTGGACCGGAACACGATCATAGTCTTCACCGCCGACAACGGTTTCTACCTGGGCGAGCGGGGACTGGCGGGCAAGTGGTACGCCCACGAGGAGTCCATCCGCGTCCCACTGATCGTCTATGACCCACGATGGGCCGCGTCCGAGCGCGGGCGGACGGTGAAGGAGATGGCGCTGAACATCGACATCGCGCCGACGCTCCTGGAACTGGCCGGCTTGCCCGTGCCCAAGACCGTGCAAGGGCGGAGCCTTGCGGGCCTGCTCGCCGGGACCTGCAAGACGTGGCGGAAGGACTTCTTCTACGAACACCTGTTCGAGCGGCACAACATCCCCAAGAGCGAGGGCGTCCGCACGCAACGCTGGAAGTACATCCGCTATTTCGAGCAACAGCCCGTCTATGAGGAGCTGTACGACCTGGTGAAGGATCCATTCGAGGAGGACAACCTGGTCGCGGATGCCGGGCACCGGGCGACGCTCGAGACACTGCGCAAGCGCTGCGACGAGCTGCGAGACCTTGCCAAAGGACCGCCGGTGGCGTCGAGTCGAACGGGCCCCGGAAAACCAGCGGATGCTCGGCCCGACGCAGGTAGACGACACTGACCTAGGCCCGTCGGGACCCGCCCGAGGATCGTCCCAACCGGAGAATGCGCCCCGCAGGAGCTGAAGGTCGACAGACATGCTGTTTCAAACGTGGACATTCGCCGTCTTCTTCCTGATCGTCTATCCGATCCACCTCGCGCTGAAGGGCACGCGGTTCCGGCACGCGTGGCTTCTGCTGGCTTCTTACGCCTTCTACGCCTGGTTCGATCCGTGGTACCTGGCGCTGATCGCCTACTCGACGACCGTCGACTACATGGTTGTGGTCGGGATGTCCAGGACGCGGCGGCGGGCGCCGTGGCTGTGCATCAGCGTGGTCAACAACCTGGCGTTGCTCAGCTTCTTCAAGTACGGCGCGTTCGCGGCCGAGAACCTGACGGCGCTGTTCGCATCGCTGGGCATCCCCTACGCCGTGCCGGCGCCGACGTGGCTGTTGCCGATCGGCATCTCGTTCTACATCTTCCAGTCGCTGAGCTACACGATTGACTTCTACCGCGGCAAGATCGAGCGCGAACGGAGCCTGATCCGGTACGCCACGTTCGTCTCCCTGTTCCCGCGTCTGATGATGGGGCCGATCGAACGGGCAGGCAACCTGCTGCCCCAAATGCGCGCGCCCATCCGGATCACCGGACAGGATCTGGCCGACGGCGCGTCGCTGTTCGTCGTCGGGTTGTTCAAGAAGGTCGCCCTCGCCGATTACCTCGCCCAGTACGTCGACCAGGTCTGCGCCGCACCGGGCGAGCACGGATCGCCCGCACTGATCCTGGCCACGTTTGCCTATACGTGGCAGATCTACTTCGACTTCAGCGGCTATACCGACATGGCCCGGGGGATCGCGCGGGTGCTGGGGTTTCGGCTGATGCTGAACTTCAACAACCCGTACCTGGCGACGGGCCTGGGCGAATTCTGGGGGCGGTGGCATATCAGCCTCTCGACGTGGTTCAAGGATTACGTCTACATCCCGCTCGGTGGGAATCGCAAGGGCACGCTCCGCACGTACGGAAACATGATCGCGACGATGCTGATCTCCGGTCTGTGGCACGGGGCGGCGTGGACGTTCGTGATCTGGGGCGCGTTGCACGCGCTGGGCCGGGTGGTGACGCGGGAGGCGGAGCGGACGGCCTTCTACCGAGACAAGGTCCCCACGTTCGTCAAGCAGATGTTGGTCTTTGCGTTCGTGGCCTTCGCGTGGATCTTCTTCCGGGCGGAGAGCTTCAGCCACGCCTGCCAGATCGTCTCGGGGATCTTTACGGCCGGGTGGGCCGATCCGAGGTGTCCGATCTGGGCGCTGATCCTGATCTTCGCTGTCTGGGCGTACCAGTTCGCCTACGAGTCCAGGTTGAAGTGGCTGCTCGAGCTATCGGTGGTTCGGGTCGGGCTGGTGGTCTTCATGGTCCTCTACTTGGGGATCTTCGGCGGCGGCCAGACGCAAGGGTTCATCTACCTGCAGTTCTGAGAAGACAACACCAGGCGAATCCCGAGCGTTGACCGCGGGCCTGCGGAGGAATCCACCTGGCGGCATTGCGGAAGCGTACGATGGGGTCTAAACTCACCGATCCTGACGCGCGAAGGCGCGGCGTCTCCGTGCGACGATCGTGCGTCGCGATCCAAGAGGACCAGACAATGGCAGAAACTCCAGCGGGTACGCCCGGCAGGCCGGTGTCCCTCGGGGATACGCCCGGGGCGACGTCTACGGGACCGACGCGTCGCGACGTGTTGCGCGGTGCGGCAACCGGTGCAGTGGCAGCAGGTCTAGGTGGATCGAGGCAGGCTTCGGCCGCGTCGACCAAGCCGGCAACGCGTGTAGGGGCCAACGAGAAGATCACGGTTGGCCTGATCGGTGCGGGTGGGATGGGCATGTACAACATGGGGGACTTCAAGCGAAGTCCGCACATCCGTATGGCGGCAGTTTGCGACGTTGACGCCGAGCGGATGGCCCGGGCTGCCAAGCAGGCCGGCGGATCGGGGATCCTCCAGTTCAAGGACTATCGCGCATTGCTCGACCGCAAGGACATCGATGCGGTCATCTGCGGCACGCCCGACCACTGGCACGCCCTGGTCACCGTGCACGCCTGTCAGGCCGGCAAGGACGTCTACTGCGAGAAGCCCCTCGCCCACAATATCAAAGAGGGTCGGGCCATGGTGGACGCCGCCCGGCGATACGGGCGGGTGGTTCAGGTCGGCACGCAGCAGCGAAGTGGCGAACACTTCCAGAAGGCGGTCGAGATCGTACGCAGCGGCAAGCTGGGCAAGATCACGTCCTGTCGCACGTGGAACTACGGGAACAGCGCGCCGACCGGCATCGGCAACCGAGCGGACAGCGTCCCGCCGAGCCACGTCGACTACGACATGTGGCTGGGCCCCGCGCCGAAACGGCGGTTCAATCCCAATCGGTTTCACTACAACTTCCGCTGGTTCTTCGACTACGCGGGCGGCATGCTGACCGACTGGGGCGTGCACCTGATGGACATCGTGTTGTGGGGGATGCAGGTCAAGCATCCGCGATCGGCGACGGCCGTCGGCGGCAAGTACGCCCTGAAGGACAACCGCGATACGCCCGACACGCTCGACGTCGTCTACGACTTTGTGGACTTCGTCCTGACCTACTCCTACCGGACGTGCAACGCCGAGAAGGTCAACAACCGCAAGTACGGCATTTCCTTCCACGGCACGAACGGCACGCTGATCGTCGACAGGCGGGGATACGAGGTCAGGCCTGACACCCGCAAAGAGGGCAACAAGGATGTCCCTCGGATGAAGCGCGCGAAGGCCGGCAAGTCCGATCAGCACTGGCCGCACGTCCAGAACTTCATCGAGTGCGTCAGGACGCGGGCCCGGCCAATCGCCGACATCGAGGAGATTCACCGGACGACCACGCTGACGCACCTCGGCAACATCGCCTACCACGTCGGCCGGCGGGTCCACTGGGACGGCGAGAACGAACGGATCATCGGCGACAAGGAGGCCGACCGCCTCACCGGCCGGGTCATGCGAGCCCCCTACACCCTGTAGCGATCGTCCTCCCTGAGTCGGTTCGTCAAGCAGGAGAGCAGACCATGAAGACAACGCGACAGGGCTGTATGGTCCTGGCGAGCGCGGTCGCAACCGTCGCGTGCGGTACGGCGTCGGCGGCCAGCGACGCAGAGATCACCACGCTGATCAAACAGCTTCGCGACGGCGCGACGCAGACGCAGGCGTCGCTGGCGCTGGTGGACATCGGGCTGCCGGCCGTCAAACCCCTGCTCGACGGCACCTGCACGAAAGGTTTGGAGACGTGGTCGCGCGATACGCTGCTCAGGCTGGTCATGCGGGCGCGGGACAAGGGCGGGCCTGTGTTGGATCGCAGCAAGATTGCGGCCTTGCTGGTCGAGACGGTCAAGAAGGACAAGCGGGCCGAGGCCCGTCGAGCGTCCGTGCGGATGCTCGGGCTGATCGGCCGGGACGAAGCCGTGTCCGTCGTTGCAGCCGCGTTGCGGGACAAGGGGCTCCGCGCCGACGCGATCGCGTCGCTGCAGCAGATCCCCGCGAACTCGGCGGCCGAAGCCCTGATCGGATTCGCCAAGTCCGCGTCTGCATCCGATCGATGCAGCGTGCTGCACTCCCTGGGGCTGCGGGGGTGCAAGGCCTCGATCAAGTACCTGACGGCGTCGGCTCAGGACAAGGACGCAAACGTCCAGGTCGCCGCGGTCCAGGGACTGGGCCAGGCGGGCGACCTGTCGGCGCTGCCGTTGGTTCTGGCGATCGCCGAGAAGGGGGCTTCGCAGGTCAAACCGGCGGCGATGGAGGCAAGTCTGCGTCTGGCCGAGGCCGCCCTCAAAGCGGGCAAGAAGGACCAGGCCCTGGCCGCCTACGACAAGGCGATGGGCCTGGCCACAGATCCGCTGAACCGCATCGCCGCGATCGCCGGGTACGCCCGGGTGGCCGGCAAGGACGGCACGGCGAGGCTGATCGGGACGTTGGGCAAGCGGGGCGGCGAGGTGGACCGTCAGATCATGGGGGAGTTGGCGCGGATGCCCGGTCGGGACGCCACGCTGGCGATCGCTCAGGCCTACAAAGCCGCTGCGGCTGGCGCGAGGGCAAAGCTGGTGACGATCCTGGGCATGCGACGCGACCCGGCGGGCTTCAGCACGCTGATCGCCGCCGGCAAGGACGCCGACCAGAACGTCCAGGCCGCCGCGATGTACGCCATGGCCCAGACCGGGCAGACCAGCCTGGCGGCCGCCGTGCTCGACGCCCTTAGCAAGGGCGCACCCAAAGTCCAGGCGGCCGCCGCGGATGCCTACACCGTGATCGCCCAGCGGCTCTTGAGTGAGGATCGGGCGCGGAACGAACCCAAGGTCCTGGCGGCCTACCATGACCTGTTGGGCCGGAAGCTCGAGCGCTCGACGAAGATCGCCGCCCTCGACGGCATCGCATTGATCGCCAGCCCGACCTCCGCGGCTGCGGTCGAGAAGCTCCTGACGGCCGACGACGCCAGGCTCCGCACCGCCGCAGCCCGGGCCTACATCGCCATCGCCAACAAGATGAACATCAAGAAGGACGGTCCCAAGGCGCTGGCCATGTACAACCGGGTGATCGATCTGGGCGCTCTGCCGGCCTCCGAGATGCACACCGTGCTCGTCCGTCTGATGGCGTTGGGAGGCAAGGCGGACCTCGCCGACCGGCTGGGCATGATCACGCAGTGGTGGGTGATCGGCGCCTGGCCCAGCAAGGACTACGACGCGTTCGACAAGCCGTTCTTCCCCGAGAAGGAGGTCAACCTGACCAAGGCGTACAAGGAGGGCAAGCGCACGCTGAAATGGAAGCCGGTCGCTACCAAGCACCGGGAGGGCCGGGTCGATCTGCTGCCGCACGTCAAGCGAAAGACGAACGCGGTCGCCTACGGCTACGCCGAGGTCACCAGCGACCGCGACCAGGACGTGGTGTTCCGAACAGGCAGCGACGACGGGATGAAGCTGTGGGTCAACGGCAAGGTCGTCTTCGGCAAGAACGGGCCACGTAGCCTGGCCGTGGACATGGACACGATCCCGGTCAAGCTCAAGAAGGGTGTCAACAAGGTCCTGATCAAGGTACTCAACGGCGGCGGCGGCTGGGAGTTCTGCGCTCGCGTGACCACGAAGGACGGCAGGCCGCTCAAGCTGAAGGTTCGTCCGGCCAAGTAGCCAGGCGCGTCCGCTGCCGTTCGGACCGCAGGGCAAGATAAGGGGTGCCCCATCCTTCGCTCTCCCTCGCGGAACGCGAGGGGGAGTGAAGGGTGGGGGACCGAATCGCGCGGCGCGGGCCGTTCGGCAGGCCATTCCGTCCCCCACCCTTTCCAAGCGCCCGCGTTCCGCGGGCACTTGGAAAGAATGGGCCACCCGCGCAACGGGGCCCCCGCGCGAGCGCTTGCAGCCCGGCGGCTCCCCGTGAGAATGCACGCATGTTGGACGCCCTGGCCAACCGACGCGTTGCGCTGTCGCACCACTGGCTTGTCGCGATGCGCGGGGGGGAGAAGACGTTGCAGCATATCGCCGAGCTGGTCGGCGATGCCCCTATCTTCACGCTGCTCGCCTATCCGGATCGACTGAGCGACAAGTTGCGTCGCCGGCCGATCCACACGTCGTTTCTGGACCGCGTCCCGGCGATCCGAAGACGATACCGCAAGATGCTGCCTCTGATGCCGTTCGCAGCGCGTCGGATGGACCTGACCGAGTACGACGTGGTGGTCTGTTCGGACGCGGCGGTGGCCAAGGGAATGCGATGCCGCCCCGACGCGCTGAAGATCTGCTACTGCCACTCGCCGATGCGCTACGTCTGGGACATGTACGCCCAGTACCGGCGCGAGGCCGGTTTCGTGGGCGGCTTGGTCCTGGCGGCGTCGGTGAAACGACTGCGCCGTTGGGACCGTGCCGCCGCCGAGACCGTCTCGGCCTTCGTCGCGAACTCCTACAACGTCCGGAACCGGATCCGTCGCGACTACGGACGTGCAGCCGTCGTCATCTACCCGCCCGCCGAACTCGCCGAGTCATCCGTCGACAATGGGCCGGGCGACTTCTACCTGGTCGTGTCGGAGCTGGTCGGCTACAAGCGGGTCGATCTGGCGGTCGAGGCCTGCACGCGCCTGAGTCGGCCGCTGGTGGTGATCGGCGACGGACCGGAGCTGTCGAAGCTTCACGGCCTGGCCGGCCCCACCGTGAGCCTGCTCGGCTATCAAGACGACGCCATCGTCCGCGACCACATGCGGCGGTGCCGGGCGTTCCTGTTTTGCGGGGAGGAGGACTTTGGCCTGACCCCGGTGGAAGCCCAGTCGTTCGGTCGGCCGGTGATCGCATACGGTCGCGGCGGCGGATGCGAAACGGTCCTGGACGGTCAGACGGGGCTCTGGTTCCCGCGTCAGTCGCCCGAGGCCGTCGTCGACGCCATCGTGCGGTTCGAATCCGACGAAGTCCGGCTCTGGCCGCAGGACCGTATCGCCGAACACGCCCACCAGTTCGACGCGGGTCACTTCCGCGATCGGTTCAGCCGGTTCCTACAGTGGTGCCTGGACGAACATGACCGCGGCGGCCCCGAGCGTGTCAGGAAAGCAATGGAGGCGCTGCCGGCGGATCACTTCCTCACCGATGGCGAACCCGCGACCTCCTGACCGAGCCGCCGAGACGATCCCGACGGCGCCTACGCCTTGGTGATGTGCTTCACGTCGACAACATACACCTGCCGCGTGGGCGGCTCGTGGGCCGAGTCGAAACAGACCTGCGTGCCGTCGCGATTCCACCGCGGGTGCAGGTCGACGCGGTACGGACCCCGGAGCTTCGAGGGCAGGTGGAACTTGCCGACGTCGAATCGCTTGCCGTCGGCCACGCGGTAGAGCATCAGCGTCTGCAATCGCTGCTTGCCCATGGGGTACGTGTCGTTGAGGATCCACTTGCGATCGGGCGAGTAGGAGCAGTGCCCGTCGCGGACCAGCACGCCATCGCCGACGACGGTCATCTCGCCCGTCAACGCGTCGATCAAGAAGAAGCGGTTGTGCCCGCGTTTCTGGGTGGCCCAGGCCAGGATCGTCTGGTCGTCACGCCAATCGAAGTGCGACACCATGCCGGTATCCGTGATCAGCCGCAAGTCGCTGCCATCGGGTTTGCAGGTGTAGAGGCGCGTCCACCTGCCGCCTTTCGCCTTCTTCCAGCGGTGCAGGAAGAGGAATCGCGTGCCTGACGGGTTGAACTGCATGTGATTGAACCAGTGCTCCGTGTCCTTGAAGCGGTCGTCCACCTCGTTGGCGGCGGCCTGGGCGATCGAGACGATCAGTTTGTTCTTGCCCGTCTTGAGGTCCATCCAGTAGGCGCCGGCCTGGTCGGGGGCCGGGCTGTCCTTGTGCTCCTCGGGCAGGGCGATGTAGCCGTACCCGGGGCGGAGTCGTCCGGTCCGGGCGAAGTCGAGCGAAACCGCCTGCGTGCCGTCGTTGCTGATCGCGTAGATCGGGCGGGGCAGCGTGCGCGTCTTGCCGCTGTGTACGTCGCGGATGATCGAGACGTACTTCCCGTCTCGCATGCTGTTGTAGATGATCTCGCGATCGGGCGCCGTGCCGACCCATTGCAGCATTGTCCCCTGCTGCCAGCACCAGGCGGCCGTCTTGTCGAGCCGGATGTACTTGTTGTTGCCCTTCAGATCGACCATGCCGATGGTCAGCGGCTCGCCGGGCTTGGGCTGGCGGTCGTTGAAGCCGATCTCCATCGCCAGCAGATACCGCCCCGTCTTGTCCCACGGGCACTTGTCGTAGTAGCCGAAGAAGTGGTTCTTGGGCCCGCGCGTCGCGGCTCGCGCCGGCGGATACGCAGTGGACGGTTTCGCCGTGGCCTCGCCCGCCCGGGCGCTCCGGACCAGCGCGCCTTCACCGGCGCACGCCAGGACCGATCCGGCCGCCCCCTTCACCAGCGTCCGACGCCCGATCTGCCGGGCCTTGTCCTTGGAACGATCGCTTCGCTGTTTCATTCTCGTTTCTCCCACCAACTCGAGGGCCCCCCATCCGGTTCCGGATGCATAGCATAGTGCAGTTGCGCATGCAACTCGACCGGTTGTCGCCCTCCGCGGTCGAAGCGAGGGTGCGTCTTGACTCAACCATTGCAGAACACCGCTGGGAACGAGGCATGCTCGATCTCTCCCTTCTTCAGCCTCTTCATCTGCCGAACGGAGCGAGCGGTTCGAGGGAAGAGGTAGGCTCG